>OMGU01000956.1_pt1 | contig 27321 bp, 24 predicted proteins | sample 1646121 | NCBI WGS metagenome assembly OMGU01 (sample SAMN05578581, study PRJEB25193) | human gut metagenome | biome: Human Microbiome; feature: human-associated habitat; material: feces | host: Homo sapiens | place: USA:Birmingham
GCCTCGGCGATTGCTAAGAATTTAGGCGCTGCTCAGCAGAACGTTCAGCCAATTCAAGGGGAGCTCAGATCAGCAGATGCAAGCGAGATTTTCGGGCAGTTCTCAGGCTATTGATACAGGTGTTGCATTGAAGAGAAAACGGTGATTTAGAGTTTGACTCAACGAAATAAAAATGCCGCTGAGGTCTGGTCAGCGGCGGTAGTCGATTAAGCATTTAGGAGCATCGACCATGAGGTTAATTATATCAAGGCACGCGAGAAAGTTGATGCTGAACATGTGTGAAAAATTTCCGCTCTGGTTCTTTGCCGCCCGTTGGCTGATCCTGCTGAGCATTGTCTCGGTTCTGTTCGCCTTTGCTTGGAGTTTGATTCGATGACCTCACGCGAAGAACGCATCAAGGAGCAAGTCGGAAGGGAAGAGCTTTTCAAAGACGACTTTCGAAAACTCATGGCCACCTCGAGCGGCCGTCGAATTGTCTATTGGTTGCTGGCCTCTTCGGGCGTTATGCAGACGACCTTCGTGGAAGTTAAGGCGCGTGAGCACTACATGGCTTTAGCAATGGCACACGCTGAAGGAAAAAAGGATATGGGATATCGGCTGATGTCAAAGATTCAGTCGATCTGTCCCGAGAAGTACACGTTAATGATGAAGGAGAACAGCAATGGCTGAGGAAAACCAAGTCATGCCTAACGAGGGGTCCGGTGCCCCAGAGGGTGCGCCTGCTACAGGGGAGCAACCGGGAGGAGCCGAAGGAACTCAGGGCGCTTCTGCGGGCGGAGCACAAACTGCCCCAGTGGGAGACGGTAAGGCCGAGCAAGAGAACCTGATGGGTGAGACGCTTTTGGGAAGCGGCGAGAATGCGGCAGAAGGCGAGACTACCCAGGAAGAAGGCACTTCTGAGGCAGACAATGTCCCCGAAACTTATGAAGCTTTCAAGGATGTTGACGGCAATGAATACTCGCCGGACTCTGTCCGACAGTTTTCGGAGGCGGCCAAAAAGGTAGGCCTATCTCAGGAGAAAGCTCAAACGCTCTTTGAAGCAATGGTGCCGACAGCGAAGGCACACATGATGAACGATTTGCGGTCTAAGGCCGAGCAATGGGCGCTGGACTGTGAAAAGGACCCTGAAATCGGCGGTGCGAATTTCGGGGCCAACAAGGCTGTGGCTATTGCCGGTTATCGGGAATTTGCCACACCGGAACTTCGCACTATTTTGAATGCTTCCGGTTTGGGTAACCATCCTGAAGTTGTTCGACATTTCTATCGACTAGGCAAGACCTTACAGCAAGACAAAGGCGTCTACGGCAACGCCTCCACGGCACCTCAGAGGCGCCGCCGCTACCCCAAGTCTGACCTGATCCCTGATGAATAAAGGAGAATACGATGGCTATCACTAAGCCAATGCCTCGCAACCCGAACCTTACTGATGTTCTTGACCGCTTTGATCCAAAGGGCAATCTCATTGACATCCGTGAGGTTTTGGATACACAAAATGAGATGATTGCTGATGTCTGCTGGGTGCAGTGCAACAACAAGTTTTCTCATAAAACAACTGTCCGTACCGGTCTTCCGACCGTGGCGTGGAGAATGCTGAATTACGGGGTTCAACCCTCTAAATCTACCGTTGCTTCCGTATTTGATACCTGCGGCATGCTCGAAGCATTTGCCGTTGTCGACAAGAAGCTCGTTGAAATGAACGGCAAGTTTGAGTCTTGGAGAGCAAGCGAAGAGCACCCGTTTGTTGAAGCGCTGAGCAACGAGTTCCAACGCACACTGCTCTATGGCGACACGGGCAAGAATCCTGAACGTTTCCTCGGTTTAGCACCGCGCTACTCCACTCTGAACCCGAAGAAAGCGGCAAACGCCGTAAATGTCATTGATGCAGGCGGAACAGGTGACGACCTTACCTCTATCTGGCTTGTCGGCTGGGGGCCTGCCGCGGCACACTGCATTTACCCGGAAGGCTCTCCGTGCGGTCTTAAGCAGGAAGACCTTGGAGAGGAACCAGCCTATGACGAAAAAGGCGGTGAGTATCGTGTCTACAAGACCCACTTCTCTTGGGATGTCGGCTTCACTTTGCGTGACTGGCGCTATGTCGTTCGCATTGCGAACATCAGTCGCTCTATGCTCTTGGCCGAACCGCCGCTCGTTAACGGAGGAGAGACGAGTCTTAAGGATTCTTCCGGTGCGGCTTTGAAGGGTCATAACCTCTACGAGCTCTTGATCAAAGCGATTGCACAGATTCCGTCTTTATCTGATGCCCGCTTCGCCTTCTACTGCAACCGCACGGTTGAAACTTACCTGCGCTTGCAGAGAACCAACATCCGCAACGTCCAGCTCACGCTTGAGGAAGTCGGCGGTCGTAAGGTGACGAAGTTTGATGGTATTCCGTTCCGCCGCGTGGATGCTCTTCAGTTCGGCGAAACAAAGGTCACAGCATAAGGAGACAAGACATGATTGTTGATTATCTTGAGTTGTTCACTGAAATCGAGGGCGACAAAATCACCGGAAGTCAGGCCTCTAAGTACGCGATTGATTTCGAGCAGGCTTCCCCGACAACCGGTTATGACGAAGGACGTCCGACCGCGGTGTTTGCGATTACAGGTAAAGTCGGCGCCGACGTAACCATCTCGCTTCAGGAGTGCGATACGGTCGACGGCACGTTCGTAGATTGTGCAGGCGGTGTCACGCTTACCGGAGGTCTTGAAGGAATGATGGCGGCAATCCCCGTGCCTGTTCGCCACAAACGCTACTTGCAGGCGTACTTCAAGATGGGTACGACCGGACAAGGTGAGTCTGTGACGACAGCAACTCCGGCTTCTACCGCTCTTATCAAAGGCTTTATCACTTCCGGTGTTCAGGACAATCCGGGCTTTGAGCAGGCACCCGAACTTGGTAAGAACTACTAATTAAATATCTCCTTGGGATTTTTGTGGGCGCTTCGTTTGCGCCCATCTTTTTAGGAAAAGATTATGGCCGATGTCGTCTCTATCTGTAATTTGGCGCTCTCCTACCTAGGAGATTCGGCCAATATGGTTGCAATCAATGCGCCGGAAAAAAGCACTCAGGCGGAGCTTTGCTCAAGGCTATACCCAACAGCCGTAAGCGCTCTTCTTGATATGCATGATTGGAGCTTTGCAACAAAGAGGAAAGTGATACCGGAACTCTCAGACGAAGACAGTTTTGGTTGGCGCAAAGTGTTCAAGCTCCCGTCCGACACTCTAAGAATTATCAGCGTCAAGGATTACATTCCTCAGCTGTCGGACCGTCGCATTGCCTGCTGGATAGGTGCATTCCCCGATCACGACCCCGTAGAGGCGGACTTTGAAGTAAAAGACGCCAAGCTTTACTCAGACGTCAACAGCGCGGCAGTGGAGTACATCTCATCTAATGTTGATGTAAGCAGATTTACGCCGACCTTCGTCGTGGCTCTGTCGTATTTTCTTGCGCACCAGTTGGTTGGCGCAAGAGTTAAAGGCAAAGAAGGACAGGCGCTGGCGCAGTCTCTTTATAAACAATTTCAGATTGCGCTATCAACTGCTAAGACGAAGGACGCTTCTCAGCGTCAGGACCGAATTCATTTTGTTCCGTCGTGGATTAAAGCGAGGTAAACATGGGGATCAAGAAGGTTCAGGTTGGATTTTCAAGCGGAGAGCTCTCGCCCTCTATGTGCGGACGTTTTGACGATCCTAAATATGCGCAAGGCCTGGCAAAATGCCGCAACTTTATTGTGCGTCCTCAAGGTCCCGTGGAGCTTCGACCGGGTACTGAGTTTGTTCGTGCGGCAAAGTTTAGCGATAAACCATGTCGTCTGATTCCCTTCATGTTCACGGTCGACCAGACGATGGTTCTGGAGTTTGGCGCCGGATACATCCGCTTTCACACGATGGGGCAGACCCTTATGGGTACCAACGGACAGCCCTATGAAATTGCGACTCCGTACGGGATTAACGATTTGTTCGAGCTCCATTACGTTCAATCGATGGACGTGATGACGATTGTTCACGCCAACTACCCGCCGAAGGAGCTGAGGCGCTACGGAGCAAATGATTGGAGGCTCGTGGATGTATCCTTTAGCGCTCCTTTGGCGCCTCCGGTCATTACCTCCGTCGTCTTCTCGGTTGAACCGGGAGACGGGGTAAAACTCACTGACGGAGAGAAGACGCGCTATACGCTGAAATACAAAGTTACGGCTGTAAAAGATTTGGGTGATGGCATTCAGGAAAGCGAACCGAGTGCAGTAGGATCTTGCCAAGGAAACCTTTATCTGAATAACTCGGGAGTTGCCATTACGTGGTCAGCGGTTTCGGGTGCTCAGCGTTACCGTGTTTACAAAAATAAGGGCGGCTTGTACAGCTATATCGGTGAGACCGAAGAGACATCGCTTGTAGACGACAACCTTGATGCGGACTCGGGCATTACACCACCTCGATACGATCAAGTTCTAGGCGGCGGAAAAAATCCCAGTGCGGTAGCGTATTTCGAGCAGAGACGTATTTTTGCCGGAACATCCCAAAACCCTCAAACAGTTTGGATGACCCGTACGGGGACTGAATCCGATTTGAGTTACACAATCCCCTCCAAGGCTGATAACCGTATCCGCTTTACCATTGCGGCGCAGGAAGCCTCCAAGATCATTCACCTGATTCCACTGTCTCAGCTTGTGGCACTTACAAACTCAACCGAGTACAGAATCTCGGCAGGCGGGGGAGGCGCAGGTTTGGCGCCTGACGCGATTGATGCCAAAGTGCAGGCCAACATCGGCGCCTCGATGGTTCAGCCCGTGGTAGTGAATTCAACTATGGTCTATGCTGCGGCAAGAGGCAGTCACGTCAGAGAGCTCGGCTATAACTGGCAGGCCTCAGGTTTTTCCACCGGTGACATCTCTATTCGCTCGGAGCACTTCTTTGAGAACAATCCGGTAAAGGATATGGCCCTCGCCAAAGCACCCGATTCGATTATTTGGTGCGCTATGTCCGACGGCTCACTTTTAGGATGCACATACCTGCCTGAGCAAAACATCTGCGGCTGGCACCGGCATGACTTTTCAAACGGGGCTGTTGAGTCTGTTACGACCGTGATCGAAGGACAAGAAGATATTGTTTATCTTTGCATGCGTCGGGTTATCAACGGCTCGGTAGTCCGTTACATCGAAAGGATGCACGAGAGATTCTGCTCTTCGTTGGATAACGCCTATCACGTTGACTGCGGAGGAACCTACGTGGGGGCCGAGACACGCGAGGTCTCTGGTCTTTCTTGGCTTGAGGGTCAGAAGGTCTCAATCTTTGCTAATGGCTGTGTGCTCCCTCAGCAAGTGGTCACGAACGGAAAGGTTAAGCTCAGTCAGCCTTCGACCAAGGTTTTTATAGGACTTCCGATTACTGCGGATTTTCAGACGCTTCCGACGGCGGTTCAGCTAAATGACGGCTCTTACGGTATCGGGCACTCCAAGAATATCAATGATGCTTTTATCCGAGTCGTTAAATCCTCAGGAGTTTTTGTCGGGCCTGATTTCGAACACCTCGTTGAAGTCAAACAAAGAACCTCTGAGCCTTACGGCTCCCCGCCTTCTTGGATGAATAAAGAAATTTCAGTAATGACTTACTGCCAGTGGAACGATTCAGGGCAGATTTGTGTTCGTCAGGTTGACCCACTCCCGCTGACGATTGTCTCCGTAGCTTTCGACTTGGCAAATTAAGGAGAAAAGATGGCGCTTAACTATCAATTACAACAGCCGAAGCTGTACTTTGCGCATACCGGTATTACGTCGAGGAGTGATCCGTTTGCGTCTGTCGCTTCCCAATTCAATATGCCGAGTTTATTAGAAACGGCACCGATGGGACCTCAGGCTACGGGCTTCCAAGGGGAGGCCTATAGGCTTCCCGACACAGCGGCTCCTGTTGCGCAGGCACCTTCTGATTCGTCGATTAAAGAGACGATCGGCCAAGGGCTTCAAGGAGCAAGTCTCGGCATGGCCGTTGGCCAAGCTGTTGGGTCTGCCTACGCGGCCTACCTTGGAGGCAAGACGGCTAAATACGTCGGAAAGAAGCAGCAGGAAATTGCAGAGAACAACCGCCAAATGGCGCAGATGTCAGCTGAGTCGGCCTACCGTCAAGGCGAGAACCAGATGGCTCAGCTCACGTACAAAGCCGGTCTGGTAAAAGCCCAGCAGCGGGTTGCTATGGGAGCTAACGGCGTGAGAATTGGTTCGGGATCCACTGCCGAAGTTCTAGCTTCTACCGATGTGATGAAAAAACTGGATATGAACACTGTCAAGCTTAACGCTATCAGTTCAGCCTGGGGCTACAAGGCCCAAGGCATTCAAGCAAGTAATGCAGGGTCGGTTGCGAGGATTATGGGTGACTACGGTGCCCAGGCAGGTATGTCGCTTGCTATGGGAAATCTGATGGACAGAGGCACCCTAGTGGCCGAGCGTTGGCATAAATATTTCGGAGGATCGTGATGCCTAAAGAGATTACGGATGTTTCCGCCGGCGGTTATGCACCTCGGAGGGGATCGGCAAACATGCCGAAGTACGAAGGGTTCAATGTCCGAGAACGGCAGTTCGGCTACAACCCGACGTCGCTGAATATCCCAAGGGCGCCCGACTCAGGATTTATGGGTGCATTGGACAGAGCTTCCTTCCGAATTGACCGCCTTGCTGATCGCATCCAGGCCGAGCAAGACGACGCCCGAGTGACCGAGGCGATAACCGATTTAAGGCGGCACGCCACAGACCTGGAGGCAGGAGAGAACGGCTGGCGAAAGCTCCTGCAAGCCAACGCTCTTGAGCCCGACTCAGAGGGGAAAGGTCTCGTTGAACGGGTTGATACTGATATGCGTCAATACGGTGAAAGCATCGGAGAGCGTTTGACCGGACGCCAGCGTTCCTTGTTTAACCGCCACGCTATGAACGTATATCAAAGCGTTTACGGCGGGGTCTCAAGTCACGTAGCAACTCAAGGTATGGAGTATCAGAAGGGTGTGTACGGTTCTGCAATCGACTACGAGATAGAGGCGGCTTCTGCCAATGGGTACAAACTTGAGGCGCTGAAAGACGGAGAAGACAGACTGTTAGAGAATGTTGACAAGCTGGCGGATCTTCTGGGCATTCCTCAGGATCAGCGAGAGGATTATAGAAGGAAGTACACCTCAGGTCTTTATACCAACGCCATTCAGGGTGTTATGGCAAATTCTGATGTGAATCCTGCTGTGGCCTATCAAGCTCGCGCCCTGTTGAACAAACATGCGAAAGACATGCTGGGATCTGACATCAATCGGCTGAAAAAAGGTATCAATGCCGCAATCGCCGAATGTCAGATCAGAAACAACACGGACTATATCAATTCGATTGATAAGGGCTTTAGCGTGATGACTGACGGTCAAAGAGTGAAGTCCGTTATGGCTAAAGCCGGTTTGAATACCAACACGCCTATTCCTGAAGGAGAGGAAGCAGCGACAGAATTATTTGTAATCGGCGTTATGGAAGGGCAAGGGAAGCTCCAGACGGACACTTCCGGCATCATGCACGACGGTCAGAATTATTCTCCCAAATCAAGGTACGGTGCTTCTGACGTTTCCTTAGAAAACGCTTACGCAGTTGATAAGAATGTTGATCCCAAGAAGTTATTGGAAGACAAGTCCTATAACCTTCAGGTCGGAACTAGGGTACTGAATCACTGTCTTCGTGAATTTGCAGGTGACGAGCAGATGGCGCTTGCCGCTTACTTCTCCTCTCCAAGAGAAGTTAAAGCCGCACAAAAAGCCGCAACCGAGGCTGCTGATGGCACCGGTTCTTGGTTTGACAAGATGCCGCAGAACGTCCGAGAGAAAGTTTCCAAGAGCATGAAGGCAATGGAGACTTATGAATCTTTAGGTGTTAGAGATTCCGAGGGAAAAGCGATTGGTTCTTTCGACCCGAGAGCGTACAAGGAAGAGCGCCTTTGGATGACGGCCCAGCAAATTGATGCGGCTATCTGTGCCCGGGATCCCAGAGCTAGGACAGACCCAAGCTACCGTGAGCGCTCTTTAAACAGCGCCTTGGCAGAACAAAATCGTCGGAAGCAGGATTACCAACAACAAGAGGTCTTAAAGATGGCTCAGGTGAGCGAGCTTCTTTACAAAAACGGCGGAAACGTTTCTGCAATCCCGAGTGAACTCTGGGGCTCTCTCACAAGAAAACAACAGCTCGATGTAGTTGCCGCTGGCAAGAAGATTCGGAAGGGCGAAGACACCACCAATCCCCTCACGGCTTTCAGATATTCCAAGGACGAAGACCTCGCCTTGGTTTCTATGGACGAGCTTAAGAGTCTCCGTTCCGAGTATTCCGAGAAAGACTACCAAGCGCTTGTCACACGATGGCTTCGTGTTCATGCCGACGGACGAGAACAGCAAGAGAAGGTCCAGTACGGCCAGATGGCCGCCCAGATGGGTGTGCCTAATCCCGATTTTGCTCCGAAGAGCGCAACAGTGGAGAAGGCCTTGGAGGTTGTTCCTGCGGCTCAGGAGCTCAAGAAAAAGGACAAAGTAGCCTTTGCGAATATGGTTCAAAACATCCAGACGGCTATCACCTTTGAAGGTCAGAGCATCGGCAAAGCCATAACTTCTGGGTTTGCAGTGCAGGATGCAGTCAATCGCATGACAAACCACATGGGCGGTGCTGATCCCGGAAAGCTGACTTCTCTGTTTGGTACGAAGGTCAGCGGTCTGCCGCATGACGGAAAAACTGATGTGGCATCTATCGCCAAAGAACAAGCCCGCATTCGATATGGTCACGAACCTTCTGAGCTTGAGATCTTAAATACAGCCAGGGACATCTACTTCAATCGCTACGCGGTCACGGATATGAGCAAAGTCAGTCTGGACGAGGCAACGGCAAAGAAAGCCCGCGACACATTCCGCGCATACAAAGGCAGAGATCCGGTGGGCTCCGAGCTTCTCAGAGCTTATTTCGCAATTCGATTCTCCGGGGATGCTCCTGACTTAGCAGAAGGATTCTCCGATATTCGACCCGACAACGTCACGATTACAGGATTCTAATTATGGGGCTGAGAGAACAACTTCAATGGGAAGATCAAAGTAACGCTCGCGAAGGGCTGATGTCCGCTTACCTGGGTAAGAGAACTCCGGAGCAGTCTGCTGAACTTTTGAATAAGGCTCGTGAGCTGAGAGTGACTCCGCAGCAGGCCGCACTTGTCACTCCCGAGGAGGACGCCGAGCGCCTAACCAACCTGGCAAATATTGGTGGCCTCCAGGCGCATGCGCCTTTGCTTGTTGAAAAAATGCGAGAGACGAACTACGCCAACGTTGTAAGAGAAAATCTCGGCAACATGGGGCTCTTGGAAAGTATCGCCTGGAAGCTTTCAGCAGGTGGCGGCGGAGATCCCGGAGATTCTTTTTGGCACTCCGTTCAAAACTCTTGGACTCGGGCGACAGGTAAGTTATTCTCTTCGGCTAATAAAGCTACAGAATTAAAGAAAGAGATCGACGAGATTAACGCGATCCAGGCTGAGCTTGAATCGGGAAAAACTGCTCAGGAGGTTTTCTCTTCTGAGGAAGACCCGCTTGGTGCCCTAGGAATGCGGGACTTTGACAAGCGCAGACAGAAGTTGCCTGAGCTTCAGAAAGAGTTTGAAAGTGAGCTTGAACGCGCCAGATATACCGAATGGAGGGATGCTCAGTTCCCTGTTTCTCAAACTACGAAAAACGTGTCTGCGGCCGAAGGACCCCTGGAAACATTAAACGCGATCAAAGACGGCAACACGCTTCAGTGGCTCGGCGATATTATTCCTGAGTCTGTGGTCACCCAACTTCCGCAAGTTGTCGGCGCCGGGGTAGCAGCGGTTTCAGGAGCTCCGATTGCGGCGGCCGCTGGTCTTGCCGGATTGTTCTCTGCGATTACAGACTACCAGGCGGGCGTAACTGAAAATCTGAGAAGTGCCGGTGTTGATTTTTTTGATCCGAGGAAAGCCGCTCAGCAATTGGACTCAAAGACGATCGGTCAGGCCGAAGAGAAGGCTTTTGCTCACGCGCTCCCCGTCGGCGGCTTTGATGCGCTGTCTTTATTTGCCGCATCTAAGGTTTTGCTTCCCAAGAGACTTTTGGCCCGTTGGGCCGAAGAGCCCGCAAAGCGTAGGTTCGCAAACCTGGGTGTTCAAATGCCTGTGGGCGGTGCATTAGGCGGCGCCGGTGAAGCAGGAGGTCAGCTTGCGGCTGAAGGCAAGATCACTTCGTGGGCCGACGTGTTTGCTGAAGTTGCGGGTGAACACGTGATGGCTCCGCTCGAAGTGGCGAGCACTGCTATGGAAGCGAGGGCTGAAACCAAGGCAACCGCAGAGCGAGCGGCTATAGCGGCTGAACGTTCTCGTGAACTGGTCAAGGTTGCCGAGGCAATGGCACAAAACGGCCTGAACAAAGAGACGATCTTTCAGCACGTAGAGGATGTTTATAGAAGGGCGGGTGTCGAAACAATAACTGCAAACGCGGCGGCTTTACTTGAAGCCGGAGCTGACAAGGCTATCGCTGACAGTCCTGCTCTATTAGAGAATATGCACAAAGCCGCCGAACAAGGCGGTGTGATTGAACTCCCGCCTGCAACTGCATTGCAGATGATCTCTTACAACCCCGAGATCGCTGGGCTCCTGCCTTTTGAGAACCTTCCTTCCGCTGTCGAAGCTCAGCTCCAAGACGCAGAAATCGACGAAGCTACACGCCGCGAATTGGCGGAAGCACAGGCCAGACAGAATGAGGCCTTTAAGGCTGAGATTGCGGAAATTGGCAGGAACGTTGGAGAGTCTGTACTGAAGGCAACGGGAAGCGAAGAAGAAGCATTAGGCATCCAGGCTCTGTATCAGAACCTATTTGGCTCCATGGCTCAGGACCTGAGAGTCAGCCCAAAGGCTTTATGGGAATCCGTTGGTACACGCATTCTCGGTGAGCCTGACGTAGTGCGAGACGCTAAAGGCAACCTTATCTCCGTGGAAGGCAAGAACCCGAATGTGTGGGCAAACGGGGCCTTCAATCAATCCTGGGGAAGGCTTGAGAAAGTTAAGGGTTTCATTGTAAGGGGTGCTCAGTTAGCCTATAAGCCAGCCAAAGTAACAAGGCAGATGGTTGCAGAGCGTCTATCACCATTGTTTGGCAAAGAGCTCGTATTTTCAGACGGGTTTACGGCAAAGTTCTCCAAGGCTAGTTTGCAAAAGATGCTCAGTGGGAAAGCTGTTGCAAAATCAACTAGTGCTGAAATCCATAATTTTGTGTTGTCCAACATACAGGCTGTAGCGCAAAAGGCGGTAAAAGGATGGACAAAAAAGGATAGAGATTCGAATCCGGCAATCACTGGGATTCATCGCTATTTTTCTGCGATTGAAAATGAAGGTCAGTCTTATTTAGCGAAAATTACAGTTAAAACATACAGCGATCCTAAGTCACCAAATAAGGCCTACTCTATTGAATCCGTAGAAGTAAAGAGTTTTGAAGAAGCTAAAGCGTGGCTCGAAGAGAGCGCAAAGTCCGACGGATACGAAAAACCCGCTGAAACTGAAATCAGTACAGCGGGGGGTGCCAATGCTGTGGATAATCCACCACCGTTGGCTCACTTTCAGTATATAGATAGAGCGTCGCCTTTGCAAGATTTGCTGGAAGCACTTTTTAAGTTTAAAGACGGCTCATTCTCTCAGGCCAGCAAAGGAGATTTCTACCCGACGCTGAATCTCATAGCCCGCTGGAAGAACGCTGACCGTTCTACGCTTCTGCATGAAAGCGGCCATGCCTTCCTGGAAACCTGGCTCAGACTCTATTCTGATCTCCTGAAGCGCGGCGCAAAAACAGCAGGTGAGAGGCATTTTGCAGAAACAAGCGAACGAGTTTTGAAATTCTTAGGAATTAAGAACATCGCCCACTGGGAGTCTATGAACCACGACCAGAGAAGAAAGGCGCATGAAAAATTTGCGCGTTCTTTTGAAGCGTGGCTTATGGAAGGCAAAGCGCCGAAAGAAGATTTAGTTCCGATCTTTGCTCGGTTCAAAGAGTGGCTCAAGAAGATTTATATCTGCTTGGCGGGTATCCCGGGTGCACAGTTTGACGATTCCGTGCAGGAAATGTTCTCCCACATGTTCTTGTCTGAGGCTCAGGTTCGAGAGGCAAAACTTCGTCAGAACCTTCAGCCTATGTTTTTAACGGCTGAGGAAGCGGGAATGGCACCTGAAGAGTTCGAGAGCTACCGCCAGGATATGCAGGATGTCATCAACGAGGCAGAAGCCGAGCAGGTCGAGCGTAACAAGCGCTTGGCTGATAAGATTAACGCTATGCGACGTGCCGCCATGCGCGACGTACAGCGCAACGCTCAAGGGCTTCTCAAGACTATTCGGGACGAAGAAGAGAAGGCCTTTAAGCAGACTCGAACCTACACGGCGTGGGACAGAATCCGCAACGGCGTAAAGATTGGCGATAAAAAAATCACATACAAGATCACAGTTGAAGCCCTTAAGAAAATGGGCGCAACGGCTACGCAGATCAAGAAGCTTCGTGATGCGCACCTCGCCGTAGATCAAAAACGCCCGGGTCAAATTCTTTTAGACGAGATTGCCGTTAATCTCGGATACGACAGCGAGGTTTCTCTGGTGGCCGATCTCCTCGAAAACCTCGACCCAGAGGCCATCATTAACGGGCGTGCCGTCGATCGCTACATGAAAGAAAACCCCGAGATTGCAACTTCGGCAAAGATGCAGGATGTGGCCTATACCTCTATCTACAACAAAGCCAGAGCAAAGATGCTGAGAGCTGAGTTCAGGGCTTTGGCACGTCTTGCAAAGACTATGCAGCAGGAGGCAACGGACGCCCAGGTTCGAGTTCTTGCAGAACAGGCTTTAAGCGGAATGGACTACCAGAGCATTAAGCCTCAGACATACATCAATGCGGCCCGACGCGCGGCTCGTGAATCCAGAAAGGCGTTTGCGGAAGGTAAGGTAGAAGAAGCGCTGAAAGCTAAAGGCCGTGAAATCGTTCAAAGCACGATGGCACAAGTCGCAAAAGAAGAGCTGTCATTCAGAAACAAAATGAATGACAAGTTCAAGATTTTCAAAAAGCCTAAGCACCGATCTATCAACCAGGAAGCCTATGAGTTAATCCAACGGGCCCTTGCCAACATGGACGTCTTTACCGAGCAGGCATTGAAGCTCAATCCGGAGCAAAGACTTTTTGCTGACTTGATTGCAGAGCTTGGCAATAAGTTTGGAAAAGACTTAAGCAGCGGCAATGACGAGGCGATCCGGGCAGTGACGAGAGGAGATACCACTTTCCTCAACACGCCCGCTGGTTTCAAGAAGTTCAACAACCTTTTGGCGACCTTAGAGGAGGCAGGAAAGAACGAGCAGAAAGTTTCTCTGGCAGGCAAGAAGACAGAACTTGATGCGGTTCAGCAGGCAGGATCTTCTGAGATCATCAGCAATGCGGATAAGCACGGTCGAGAAAAGAAGGATTGGCGTGAAAGAGTTGGAACTTTCGAGCGCATTAAAAATAAGCTTGTGAAGTTCGGGCTTTCTCATGCACGTATCGCCGCTTTAATGGCGGTTCTTGACGGCTCCTACACTGGCCTGATGTCCCGCCTGGTCGTCCACGGCTACGATAAATGTGCCAACACTTGGTCGGAATTACAGCATTCTTTTACTGAGAAGGTTGCAAAGGCTCTGGCTCCGATTGAAAAGGATCTGAGAAGCGGCAAGAAGAAAGCGAGCAAGATTATTCCCGGGTTTAATTTCACGACTCAGGATGTCTTTACCATGCTTCTGAACTACGGAAACACAGGTAACATCCAGCGCCTGGCCGCGACCATTAAGCACCACTTCCACGTGGATATTCTCGGCAGTTTCGATCCTAAGGATCCTGCTTCTGTAGCTTCTGCCTATGCAAGAGCCGATCAGCTCATGTCCGCGTTTTTTGTCGAACAACTCGACGACAGGTTCTTTACTGCGGCAGAGCACGTTTGGGCGGTATTTGACGAGGCCAAAGCAGAAGAGGAAACCGTTCTCAAGCGCATGGGAGAAAGAACTCCTCTCTGGGTTGAGGCTCGAAAGTTTAGGATCGGCAACCGAGTAATGACAGGCGGCTACTACCCGATTGTCTACGACAGACAGGCTTCTCTTCCAGGTGCCCGAATCCAGGCTGTAACGGATTCCAAGAGTATGTCCGGTGCTCTGTTTGGAAATCAGGGCGTATCTGATGGTCACTTACAGGGACGTGTCAGCAGGTTTGATAAGCCGCTGCTTCTTACAACTCAGGCGCTTTTCAGTGGCCTCAACGAGCAGTTGTACTTCTGCGCTTATGCCGAATACGTGAACGATATGCGCAAGGTTTTCAACCCTAACGGTGAGATTACTAAAGCGATCCATGAGCGCTACGGCACGGAGTTTTATAAGACGATTGACACGTGGCTCACCGACCTCAGAGAAAACGGCAGGAATAAAAACTCTCCTTACGACTCCTTCGCGGACTTTATGCGCCGCGGAGTTTCAATGGCTGGTATTGGCTTTAACTTCGCCGTGGCGGCTATTCAGGTCGTAGGCTTTACGCAGTCGGCCGCGTACCTTGGTGCTAAGTGGTTAGTTCGCGGACAGCTCGAGGCCTTAAAGCACGGCAAAAACGCCAACGCCTGGGTGTGTGCAAAATCTACCATGATGCGAGACAGGGCCCGAACTCAATTCCGAGAGGTCAACGAGATCTATTCCAAGATCAACGGAGGCTCAACGTTGATGGACAGGTTGCAATCGGCGGCTTACGTCCCGGTGACAGCCATGCAGATGATCGTGGATATTCCAACATGGATCGGAGGCTACCAGAAGGCGCTTGCCGAAGGGTGTTCAGAGGAGGAGGCGGTTGGACGAGCAGACCGTGCTGTTATGAACTCTCAGGGTTCCGGCAGAGTAGGAGACCTGTCAGGCGTCGAGCGTGGAGGTCCTTGGACCAAGCTTTTCTCGGTCTTCTACACGTTCTTTAACACAGCTCTTAATCTGGCCGTTGTGTCCGGTAAGACGGAAAGCACAATGAAGGCGGCCGCTCAGATTATGACGATCTGCGTTATGCAGCCATTGATGGAATATGTCTTGCGAGAGGTAGCAGCGGAAGCTCTCGGACAGGAAGACGACAAGGACGATGACGACGAGTTTTGGTTGAAGCATGCAAAAGGAATGGCGGCATCTATCGGTAGTTTCAATACAGGAATGATCTTCGGCGTTAGAGAGTTTGCTTCGGCTATGAGTGACTTCGGCTATCGAGGTCCAACGGGTCTTAGAAAGATTGTCGACTTCGGTAAAGCGGTAAATTCTGCTCAAGGCATTCTCTTTGAAGACAAAGAGTTCACGGAATCCGCTTTGAGGAATTTCATTTCCGCTTTCGGAATCTTTGCAGGTATCCCCGTCTCTCCGGTTAACAAAGCAATCAAGGGTTACAACCTGATTGAAGACGGAAAATCTGATTCTTATTTCTCTCTGATCACCGGTAAATAGCGGTGTTGCATTGAGAGGAAAACCACGTGCAAGAATCCTCAAAACTATTAAGGATTCTTGCTCATGGCCGTTCAAAATATTCCGCGTAAAGTTGGACCGATGACAGGGAACGGAGTACTCAAAGAGTTTCCGTTCTCGTTTAAAGCCGTACGCCCTAGCGACATAGTGGTTAAGGTCTCTTCAGGTAATGATATTACGGCCGAAGAGACTACACTTGCCTACGGAACGGACTATACGGTTGCGTTAAACGACAATCAAGATGAAAGTGCTGGAGGCTCTGTCACTTTTACCGAGGCGCCTGCTGTCGGAACTAGGATAGCCATCACCTCTGATACAGCAATCGACCAGCAGTTGGTTTTAACAAACCACGACGGCTTTTTACCCGAGTCACTTAATGAGGCCTATGACAAATTAACCATCATTTGTCAGGAGCTCAAAGAGACGTTGGGGCGCTGTCTGATCGTCCCGATCACTTCTGAGAAAACCCCTCAAGAGGTGATGACTGACCTTTTGGATGTGGCCAACAAGGCGGCTGATTACGCGCAAAGAGCCGAGGCGATCTACAACGAAGTCACCTCCACGGGCTTATACGTCTCCTCCACGTGGCAGGAAATCCAAGAGACTAAGGCTCAAATCGATATTCATAAAGCGGCTATTGACGCTGCCGTTGCACGAGCGGAAGTTATTCTCGCCCGCAACGAGGTCATCGGAGCAGAGGTGGATGCCTTAGTTCCGCATCTTCCCGATTTGCAAATCAATCGACAGCACATTGATGATATCCATCGTGTTGGTTCCGATCTAAGAGGGTTTGAGACAGAAACACTTGACCTTGGATCAATTACAGATACGGATATCGATGGCGAGACCAAAGTCGAAGACGGGTATGTCAAGAAAGTTGCCGACCATATTGATGACTGTATTCACCCGGTTGGAGACAATATTGAAAAGGTTAAGGCTGTAAACGCAAACCTGGATGATGTAAAGACTGTAGCAGAGGACTTATCCTCTGAACCCAGCAACATTAAAAAAGTCGCACAAGCTACCGACGATATCACTGCGCTTAGCCCTAAGGTTGAGGCAATTCAAACTGTTGCGGAAAACTTAGAAGCGGTGGAAAGTGCGGCCTCTGTCGCAACAAACTTGGAATCTATCAAGCAGACAGTTCTTCAGTCCAACGCAGAAGCGGGTTTCTCTTTCCGATACATGGTCGAGGCTTCTTCCGGAATGACGGTGTCCAAAGAAGCAATATCTCCATCGGTCAACATTAAGGTCGGAGACCACGTTGTAAATCGGATAGGGGATTACTTCAGGATTACGGCCGTTACTGAAACTACGGCAACTCTGTCGCCGAAACAAGGAAGTTTTAAAGGCGAAAAGGGCGATAAAGGAGACGGTATTCAACCTGATGCTGTGGTAGTGAATGCAGAAAGTCTTCCTGCTGAGGGAACTGTTGGTCAGCTTGTCTTAGCCGGAATGAATCTCTATACATGGGTTGCAGCAACCGATACAGAAGAAGCTCATTGGGAAAACATGGGAGAACTAGTCGGGCCGAAGGGAGATACCGGACCGACTCCGGAAATTTCCGTCGAAGCTACGTCGTTGTCTGAAGGTGCATCGGCAACCGTTACTAAGACAGGTACATCCGAGGCTCCGGTCTTTACTTTCGGAATACCCAAGGGGGATACGGGAAGTAAAGGAGATACCGGAACAACACCTGAAATCTCTATCTCGATACAGATGTTGGATTCGAACTCAGAGCCTTCCGTTGAAAAAACCGGAACGGACGAAGCACCGAGTTTCCTTTTAAAAATCCCGCGAGGTTTAACCGGAGCGACAGGCACGATGCCTGACACCGTTGACTTGGGAGGGCTGAGCTAATGTCTCTGAAGATTATTCAGTTTCGCGGAGGAACGGTTGTAGAGCATGAGCTTTTTGTCGGCCATGATCGGGAGATCACTGTCAATACGACGAACAATCGAATCCGAGTCCACGATGGTGCGACACCCGGCGGCCACGAGTTGGCAAAGGAGTCGGACGTTCCTACCAATACAAACCAGTTGGAAAACGACGTCTATAGAACAAGCGGGAACCTGACAAAACTTTCTCAGCTAACACCGGATGTCCAATATCTCAAGCAGGCCGAGTTAACCAAGCTCAGTCAGCTTCAAAACGACAAAGGTTATATCGCAGGACACTGTACTTACTGCACACACTGCGGCCACTGTACGCACTGCTCTTAAAGGTAAAGCAAAATGGCAAAAGTAATCCAATGGAAGCATGGCTCAAGTGAAGATAGTGCAGTCTTCACCGGTGCTCTCAAGGAGATCACGATCGACGATGATCTCCACACCATTCGTCTTCATGATGGTGAGACGCCCGGAGGTGCCCTCTTGGCGCGCGTGGCCGAGGTACCGACAAAGTTATCTCAGCTGGTAGACGACTTAAGCGTTTGGCGCTCAGACGAGCTGACCAAACTATCTCAGCTTACAAACGACAAAGGCTTTTGGGCGTCCGGTGCTCTGACAAAAGTCAGTCAGCTGCAAAATGACAGCGGCTTTCTCACCGGGCATTGCACCTACTGCACGCACTGTACATATTGCCAACAGTGCTCCAACTGTCATAACTGTACGACCATAAACTGCACGACCATCAACTGTACGACGGTGAACTGCACGACGATTCAGTGCTCAGTTTATAGCTACTGCACCAAGTGCAACTGCGATTGCACAGATGACAGCTGCTTTATTTCGGGAAAATTGGAGACAAGCAGGGGCCTAGTTGATGTTCACGACATTCGTGTCGGAGATGAGCTTATCGACGTCTATGAAGAGTTGGTCAAAGTTGTCGGTGTCAGTCACGGGTTATTGGGAACAAGACGAGCTATCTTTTGTAACACTTCTGGCGAGTACCGAGTTACAGACGACCATCCGTTTTTAGTGCCCAGGAGAGAGGGGCTAGAGCCAACGGCCTGCATAAATAGCTCTTTTGATCCCGACAAAATCGTTTTGGGGGATAACAGAGTTAAGGGAAGGTATTTAGAAAATCGCACTTACGTCGGACGGTTTATCTCAACCATTGAAATGCCTTCGACTACTCCGACTGTTTGTCCCATTACTGAAAAAGAAATCAGTATTAAGTTCGGAGGCAGATATGTCCTTGTTCCCGGGAGACTTTCATGACGACCAGAACAATTTTGCTCCGCGGAGGGACAACGACTGAGCATGAGACCTTTGTCGGAGCCGAACGAGAAATTACAGTCGATACAACCAAAAAGACGCTTGTAGTTCACGATGGAACGACGGGACACCCGGTGGCTAGAAAAAGCGGCTTGCCGACAAAACTCTCTGATTTGACTGAGGGTATAGGGCTGTGGAAGAAAAGCGTTTTGACTAAGGTCAGTCAGCTTACGGACGACGTCGGCTATTGGGCCAATCTGACAAAGGTGAGCCAGTTACAAAACGACCTCAACTGGAAGACGGGGCATTGCACTTACTGCACGCATTGTACCTATTGCACCCAGTGCTCTAGATGCAACAACGTTCATTGCTACCAAGTGCAATGCACTCAAGTTCAGTGCGGTCAAGTTAAGTGCAGCAAGTGCACGATCACAAGCAACTGCCACGGGCCGAACTGTTCAAACCTAAACAAACCGATTTATACGAATTGTGATACCGGAAACTGCGACTGCGGGGATGACGGAATGTAGGTCCAGGAGATAAGACATGGGATATAAACGACACGTAGTAACAAGCACCTTACCTTACGATCATTTTTCTATCGCAATAGATGAAACTAGAGCGGCTTTTCGAGTACTGGACAAAAAAATCTTTTTTGAGGTACCGGAAGATACACCGGCTTCTCCGATTGAAGAGCTGACCACAACTCAGAAACTTGGTGAAAGAGGCTACACGGGAAAAGCGAATAGGTTTTATCAAATCAATGGTGAAGACTATTGCATTCTTGCGGAGATTATCATCGACAAAACAGTACCGGAATTCCAAAAACTTTGGGTTCCCGGAGCTCATTTTGTCACTTGGCTGAACAATAACCGACTTCATGCAATCATCAAGGGAGCATTGACCTACTTCGACTGCCGAAATACAGCAGAATACGTTCGGCATGAGGGCGGGATGTGGGCCTTTGATCTTTGGGTTAGAGACCCGAATGCGCCCCTGACAGAATGTGCCCGCTCTATTACGACCGCGGAAGACACGACTGTAATTACCAACCTTGAAGATCTGGGTGAAGTTTGGACAGCCGCCGACGTGATGACCGGGACCACCTCCAAGTGGCTGAATCTTGAGTACAGTCTTACTCCTTCTTCCGAGACGGTGGCGCCGGATGGCTGGGTTGATTTCACACTTACGCTTAAGGACGGAAAGACTCACGAAGTCGCAACAGACGTGACATGGGACGGCTACATCGTAGAGGCCGTTGATGGTTACGCACCTCATAAACGCGTTGCGGTCACAAACGGAGTGGGGCATTTCCGAGCCTGTGCCTTAGGGCTGCAGAACGGTGAAGCGATGCGAGTCAAGATTAACCATCGGTTTTACACCTCCAGGGCCGAGGCTACGGTTCAGGTGGTCTCTGATGATTAAGTACGTCAACCTCTTGATCGGGAGCGCCTGCAACATGAAGTGCGGGTACTGTCTCCAGACCAATGAGAAGTCACCCGCAGATCACAAGGCTGACCCGGTTGAATTCGCACATAAATTGGCTGATTACCTTAAGGGCAGTCGCATAGAGCGGATCGCCTATTGGGGTGGAGAGCCGATGCTCTATTGGGAGAGGATCAAAGCTCTGCATGGTACCCTTAAAGATGAGGGTACCACGCCGGAACAGTCCACCATTACGACAAACGGACGCTCCCTGACTGACGATTATGTCGAGTACGCTAATGCCAATCGGGATATTTTTACCGTGGTCTCTTGGCACGACGGTAACTTTACCGACGAGCAGTTAAGCCGTATTTTTCGACTGAGAGAGTTTTCGATTTCCTTGCTGATTCACCACTATCAAACAGATATGTGGGGTGCGAGAGACCTCTTCTACAGCTTGCAGGAAAAATACGGTCGCTATCCGAAAGCCGCAGTGCACTTCTTACGAGCCAATGACGGGTGCCGCAGTGACTACTACATGACACGAGAGGACGTGGATGTCTTCTGCAAGCACTTGGAAACTGTCATTGAGATGGCACGTATCGGTGATCCATGGGCCGCTTGGCAGTGTTCCCAGCTTCTCTACCATAGAAACAAAGTGAAGTCCCGTGTAGGGCCCATGTGCGTACGAGACGAACTGCTGAGCATTGACCTGCATGGGAACGTCTACGCCTGTCACCACAATTACGACGCATCCAACATTACCGGGAATATTTTCAAGAAGGTTATTCCGATTAAAGCCGTTCCTCAGCTTTCGCCGAGACGTTTCTACGACAGCATCGAATGTCAAAACTGCAAAGCTTTAGATGAGTGCAGAGGCGGCTGCTACACCTCCAACACTCACGACACCGATTGCTACTTCGCAAAGAAAAGATTTGCCCTTTACCACGCCATGGAGAAATTATTTCAATGAAGCTCGCTTTACACTGCAAAACCTACGAGGGTAAAAACGAAACTTGGGTCTATGACAATGTTCTAAATGAGGTCTACGACGGGGACGGAAAGCTCGTTGACCTGACCGAGGACGAGAGATTAAAAGCCTATGCCATGCTCAAGGAGCAGGAAGGAAAGCCCGGCTACTCTAACTCTAAAGGTAAAGACCTTTGGGACCTGCGCATCCAGCTGGGTCTAAAGTGCAACATGAGCTGTAAGTACTGCGCTCAAAGCGATAGAGAAAATGAACGCTGGGTGTCTTCACCTAAAGACGTTCCCGCATTTATCGAAAAGCTCAGAGCTTCAGGAATAAAAGTTCACGGCGTCATTGAGCTTTGGGGCGGCGAGCCTTTTGTCTATTGGAAAACACTGCAAAAGCTAGTGCCGGAACTGCGAAAACTTTATCCGAAAGTTCGTTTTGCCATCATTACCAACGGCACGTTAATCGATGAAGAGAAAATCGCTTTTTGTGAAACCTATGGGATAAGTCTGACGTTCTCACACGATGGACAAGGGTACCGTTTGCGTGGAGTCGACCCGCTGGACGACCCGAAGATGGTAGACATGTGGCGCCTTGCATTTTCTAAACTGCCATGCTCAATCAACTGCGTTTTGTCTCCTGCTAACACCGATGTGGATGCCATTGCCGATTTCTTTAAAGTCAAGCTCGGAGATATCCACCTGAACTTTGAAGGCGTTATGACGCATGTCGGAGTTCAGGACTCTGAGCTCATGTTCACTGATGAGCAGATGCTCGCACTGCAGAAGAACATCTTTAAGGCTTTAACTCGGGAAGGCTGGGATAAGTTCCCCGCACTTACTGGTGAATGCGATCGTTTGCTGAAAACCTTAGTCAAAAGAAAGAGACTCGACAAGCGTGCGGTCAAATGCATGATGAATCAGGAAAATAATGCGGCAGTCAACCTCAAAGGAGACTTCCTTTCCTGCCACGATCATTGCACGGAAGAAGGCTGCGTGGGGGATATTCTGTCCCCGGAGAAGGTCGATCTTTCCAAACACTTCAAGCCTTGGAGTACAAGGGAAAAGTGCAGAAAATGTTTAGTCCTTCCAATGTGCAGAGGAGCGTGCCCGCAGATAGAAGGGCTGGCCAGAACCCTTACTTGCAAGAATGAATTCGCCTACCACTTTGCTGTATTTCAGGCGGTCTTTTGGCTCCTCTTCGGTCTAACGCTGGAGAGCTATGAACCGCTGGAGGACCCGCATGATTAAACACACAGATCTTATAAACACTCTCATCGCCTGTGTCGGAGGTCTCGGCCTGATTGCTGGACTCCTCCGATACGTCGATGACTGGAGAGAAAAACGAAAGGAGCGGCCGATCGAATTCTCGGTATTGGAGGCAATTTGGGAGGCTTTGTCCGGCGGGGTCACTGCCATCGGCGTTTTTTGGATTCTTGAAGGGTACGGCGTTAATGAGCTTGCGGCCGTGGGCTTGTCTTTTATGTCGGCCTATCTCGGCGTCCGGATCATCGCTTATTACATCAAAAAATTTTTAGACAATAGGCTAGGAGCTAAATCATGAGTGTCTTTTTAAATGAATGGGCGATACGCCTATGCAGGTCAGCGGCTATCACCATCGCAATCTGCTTCGGCTTCCTTCTAGGGTGGTATTACTGCGAGCGCAACGTGATATTTGACGATATCAAACGAGGAATATGGGCTAACGAGCAAGCCATTCAGAACAATACAAAACTCATTCACGAACTCTATAAGAAGCACGAGGAGGCGGAGCATAAATGAGAAAACAAAATTTAATGCTGTTTCCACCTGAGATCGCCGCCGAGTTTGTAGCTGAACAAGAAGGGTTTGAACCAATGGCCTACAAGTGCCCCACGGGTCATTGGACGATCGGATTCGGCCATGCCCGGAATGTTCACGAGGGTGACATCGTTACTCGGAGAGAAGCCTACGACCTTTTAGATCGAGACCTCCAACGCACCCAGGAGGAGCTTGCAACGCTGATCCATATCGACATCAACGAGAATCAATTTATCGCGCTGATGAGTTTCGTCTATAACTTCGGCCTAACAAAGTGCCGGACCTACAGACTATTCGGAATGATTAACCGAGGCGAGTGGGAGAACGTGCGGACGTGGTGGCCGAAGTATTGCAACCCGGACAATCCTATTGTCACGAAAGGGCTGAAGGATCGGCGGATACAGGAGTTGAATTTGTTCTTTTCTTGATATGCCAAAAATAATTTTCCTAACTCTTGTGGTCGTTTCCGCATACTTCTACGGCTTCCATCAGGGGCAGAACAAGGAGGAACTCAAAAATGCCCGTACTCAAATATCAGCGCTCGAGAGAACGATTGAGGAATTCAAAGTCAAGCAGACGAGCGACGCAGTTGCTTTATCTGAGCTTAGGCTTGCTGAGTCTGCTTCTCGTGATGAGCTTGACCGGATGCGCAGCCAGCTCGCAGACATTGAGAGAATGTCCAAAACCAACACCGATAGGGAACGTAATAGATGTCTCCGCTTGGCAGTCAGATACAAAGAGGTTGTCGACCGAGCTGACAGAGCTATTAAATTCTGCGCAGAAAACCACAAGTAAGACAACAAAAAACCTCATTCAACACTGTGGTGTTTGATGAGGTGTTTTCGTTTTAACCACTCTGTAAGCCTTGTGGCTTAAGGGTGTTGGCGCGCCAGGCAGGAATCGAACCCACGACCCCCTGGTTCGTAGCCAGGTACTCTATCCAGCTGAGCTACTGGCGCAACCGAGGAAGCGAACTATAGCAAAATAAAATTCCGTGTGCAAGTTGAAACCAGGAGAATTTCTGTAATTTCGCAGTCGGGAATTGTAAAAATGCTATCGCTTAATTCCTAACTTCCTGAGAATAAAGGAAGAACCTTTTTTTATCCAGTTAATTTTTTCTGTATGAATAACTGGTTTCTCAATGTAACTGATATGGTTTGTCTCCAGCCATACATCCAAAAGACGCTCAGACAAGAAACCGAAGACTCGAGCATCGTTAGCGGAGTAGGAGGAAATATCCAACAGCTTCTCTACTTCAAACAAAACGTCAAAGAGCCAGTCGCAATATTGGTTGAAAAGGTCCCTTCGCATAACAAACATATTCAGGATATGTGTCTTCCTTCCGCGCATCAATTTTTCGAAAGCGGGAAGATACTCTGAATGTTTCTCAGCAAGTACGCTTCTTAATGTTTCAATGTCCTCACTGTGGTGAGCATGAACATATTGAGATTCAACTGTCTCAATGAAGTAATTCCGTTTCGGCGGAAGAATGACTGGACTCTCTTTTAGGAATTCATTCCAATCAGATAAGGAAAAGACGCCCTCTAAAGGATCGGGAGTTTTCTTAATTCCGAAGTAACGTCTGTAATGTGTCAGGCCGATGGCTGTCACAGTTTCTGGCAAGTTGTGCCTTGCCCAGTAGAGAGCAGTCAATTCGCAGTAGTTGGGATTCTTTTGGGAGATATTGATTCCTTCATTGTCTCTTACGCCGCCAAGATGAAGATCGACTCGTTTTTGTGCTCCAACCTCGATAGGAAGATAAGGTTCTTCGTGGGGAAGGCGATACGGCCGATGACAAGCAACAAGAATCTTTAGCACTGTTAGTTAGGGGAGTAGAAGGGAAGGAGAGCATTGATTTCCAATTATCAACGCCGGGACAAACCAAAAATTTTAAATCTCGGGGACTCTTAATTCAATAGTAAGTCAACCGATGTAAGGAAAAAAGGCCAAATCTAGAATTTTTCTCAATGACGGTTAAGCCAATATCCGGCTTCAACCTCTAATCAAGGAGAATAAACATATGTCCAAATCTGTCGTAACATCCCGCCGTTCTTTTATTAAGGGCGCAGTTGCTGGCGCAGTTTCCGCCGGAGTCGCTCCTGTAATGGCAGCTCCTGCCCCGCAGAACGGCCTTCCCGCCAAGTGGGACGGAGAGGCTGATGTTGTGATCGTCGGTTTCGGCGGCGCCGGTGCAACAACCGGTATCGTGGCAGCTCAGAACGGTGCAAAAGTCATTATCCTGGAAAAGAATCCTCAGAATCATCACTACAGCAACACCCGTATGTCCGGCGGTATTTTCCACTGCCCGTTCAAAGACGGTGACCCGAAAGCATTGAAAGATTATGCCCAGGCTATGTTCTCCGGCGAAAACATCGACTGGAAAGAAGAAGGCGAAATTCCTGAATATTCCGAAGGTTTGGCTCAGCTTTGGGCAGACCTTTCTCCGACAAACCTTGAATTCCTGCAGAGCCTGGACCCGGCTTTCATAGGTGGCAGCCAGCCCGGTTTCAATAAAGCTTCTTTCCCGAACTTCCCGGGTGCTAAAGAATGCAAATACAACGCTTATCGCGCTACCTATCAAAAACGTATGAAGAACTTCAACCAGAAATCGGTTGACAGCCCGAAGGAAGAAACCAGTTCAGGTGAAGCTTTCTGGCGCTGCCTTGAAGAAGGTGTCAAGAAACAGGGTGACAACATCAAGGTTTACTATGAAACTCCTGCCTGCAGCCTCCTGAAGAACGCAAAGGGCGAAGTAGTCGGCGTTGTCGCTACTCAGAACGGCAAACCGGTTTATTTCCGCGGTAAGAAAGCAGTTGTACTTTGCTCTGGCGGTTATGAATACAACAAACCGATGCGTCAGGCCTTCTTGGAAGGCCCGGGTGTAGACGGATGGGCTTTCTACGGTACGACTTCCAACACAGGCGACGGTATCGCCATGGGTATGGCTGCCGGTGCCGGTTTGCAGAAAGTCGGCAAGTCGGCTGCCCGCGTCATCGTTCCGGCCCAGACTCGCTACAACGGAATGCGCATCGGCTCCATTACTCCGGCTGTCGGTTCTGCCAACTCCATCGTAGTTGATAACTATGGCAACCGTTACGAAGCTGAAACTAAGGTTACGGATAATCCCAGCCGCTATTTCTTCTACAAAGCAGCTGTGACATTTGATATTTCTTCTCTGAGCTATCCGAGAACTCCGTCTTGGATGATCTTTGATGAAAAACTTCGTACAAGCAAACCGCTGGTTGGTCTCGGTATTTCGACAGTCGGTTACGGATTTATCGATTGGGATGAAAAGAACGAAAAACCGATTGCTTCCGGTTTGATCCTTAAGGCTGATTCCATTGAAGAACTTGCCAACAAGATTAAACAGCATCCGGAAAACAAGGGCCGTATGGTTCCTGCTAACTTGGTTGAACAAGTCACTCGCTTCAATAAATTCTGCGATGACAAGAAAGACGCTGATTTCGGCCGCAGACCTGCTACATTGGGCAAGATCGAACAGGGTCCGTTCTACGCCATGCCGTTGGTTGCCGGTGGTCCGAATACTAAGGGCGGCTTATTAGCAGACGCAGACAGAAGAGTCCTTGCTTGGGACGGCACACCGATTCCTCGTCTCTACAGCGTCGGTGAAATCGCTTCCGCACTTAAGTTCGTTTATCAGGGCGGCGGTAACTTGACAGAATGCTTAGTCTACGGTCGTCACGTAGGTAAGAATGTCGCGGGCCTTCCCGATACGACACTTTAATAAATTCTGAATCGGCAGGGGCGGGGCCCCTGCCTCTTCGGAGATAACAATGAAAAAAGTATTGTTTTTACTTCTTCTTTCGTTCCTTGCAGGTACGACTGCTTTTGCTGCTGACGGCGGACCCTATCTTGCTGACAGACATGTTGCCAGAGGTATGAAGTGCGCAGATTGTCATACACCTGACAACAAACTCAAAACCAGCGGTGATTTGGATGTTTGCGCTTCTTGTCACGGCGATTACCAAGTCATGATTAAAAAGACGGACGGCAGATATGAGGTCAATCCCCATGGCCAGCATGAGGGAGCACTTCCTTGCTCTGAATGCCATAAAGGCCATAAGCCGGGCGTGAACTATTGCGGCGGCTGTCACAACTTTGTATATAAAGTGCCTTAAACTATTTCCTTCTCTAGTAACTTATCCCTCCTTGCTGCTCCGTCGGTCCTTAGATTGACGGGGCTCTTTTTATTCAGTGCAAAAAAATAATTCAGTCAACAAATAATTCAGTCAGCTTGACAATCCCAAAATAAGCATTCATAATTCGCCTCCGTTTTTCGAAGCAGCAATGCAGCGGAAAATGCAGAAACGAAGTTTTACATTTAAAATCCTCCAGTCGCTTGACAGAAAATTTTAAACGAGTAGAATTTCAATTCTTCGCTCACGAAACTGAGCGGCGGCGAAAGCCGAAATGATCTTTAAAAATTT
>OMGU01000966.1_pt1 | contig 26937 bp, 25 predicted proteins | sample 1646121 | NCBI WGS metagenome assembly OMGU01 (sample SAMN05578581, study PRJEB25193) | human gut metagenome | biome: Human Microbiome; feature: human-associated habitat; material: feces | host: Homo sapiens | place: USA:Birmingham
CCTGAAGGCCCTCCCCTGCCCGGGCATGTCGCGCTGGGAGCCCTTGGACATGAGCCAGCCGAGGAACTCGCGCAGGGCGGCGTCGCCATCGCGGCGGGGCGTCGACGACGCTGCACGCACGCGTTTCGGGGCGGGGCACCATTTCGAATGCCGCCAATCGCCTGAAGGCCTACTCAAGCCCGGGGCCGCCGTACTGTCTTGTATCGGAATCGTAAGTCAGCACAGCAACCGCGCCGTTCTTTATGACGTTCCCGTCGATGTAGTAATGGCTGGCCCCGTCATGCCAGATACCGCGGTAGCCTGCGATGCCCGAGACCGCCTCGGTGTTGATGTGCCCGGCGATAACGTCCAGGTAGAACTCACGGCCCGCGTAATCGGGAGGCATCGTGACAAATGACACGTCAGGCGTGCCCAGCTTCCAGTACTCGCCGGCCTCCTCGTCGACGCCGGCGTGCACGAAGATCTGGCCGAAGGGGCTCTCGTAAAAGTAGGGGAGCTTGCGGACCCACGAGATGACGTCCGCGTGCTCGGCCTTCATGCGCTCGACCGTGAAGGCGTAGGCCTCCTCGAACTCCCTGAGCCTCAGAAGGTGCTTGACGTACCTGAATGCCCCAACACTCAAGAAGCTTTTTGTGGTTTCTAGATTGCTGTCTGCCAGCAACCAGCCCTGGGTAAAATTCAAATCGTTTACCTCATCAACGTATTCGAGAAGCATGCTTTCATGATTCCCCCGGAGCGCGATGACCCGCTCGCCGTAGCGCTCCTGGAGCCCCATGACGGTCCTGAACACCCCGAGCGAGTCGGGACCACGGTCGCAGTAGTCACCCAGCAGGACCAGCTTGGAGTCCCGGGCATCGAGGTCGATGGTGGAGAGCGACGCTTTGAGGGCTTCATTGCAGCCGTGAATGTCGCTCATGCTGTAGATTTTCATTTTATGCGTCCCTGTCTGCATCGGGGCCACCGCCTGCTTACGCCTGCGTGGCCCCGCGTGATCCCGCGGTGGCCGGTGGCCGGCCGGCTCCCTCTCGCTATTTGGCCGGAAGCGTCGGTACCTTATCCTCGCCTTGCGCCGCGAGGAGCAGCAGGCGAATCGCAAGCCTGATTGCGAATTCAGGCTTCACAGAAACGGCAAACGCAGAGGTGGTGAGAGAGGCGCAGTCGAGATCCAGGGCTCTGATCAGCGTGGCCCCGGATAGAGAGAGAATGAATTTTTCACCCCCTATTGATTTTGGCGACGGCAGCCCCGCCCTCTCGGCGAACACGTCTGAGCTCCAGGACATCACCTGCTGGTAGTCGATGGTGTAGCGGCGCGCCGCCAGGGATTTCTCAATCTCTGTCTGCCGTTCTAGAGCCGCCGCGACCACCGTGCTCGTCGTGGGCAGGTTATACGTCTCGGTTCCGTTTACTATGATGCAAGAAGCGCCCTGGGCGAGCAGGTAAGCGACCTCTCTACAACACCTCACGTTTTTTCTGACTACTTTCCCACGAGCCATTATGTTCCTCCCTAATCTTTGATGCAGTTCTGATGCGACTGCACTTTCGGTGCAATTCCATTATACCATACCCTGCGCATGAGCGACATCCCGCGGTGGTTCCCGAGCATCTCGCGCAGGCGGGCGTTCAGGCTCTCCGCCGCGTTGTTCGTACTCGGCAGCGGCCCCGCCCCGGTCAGCTCCGGGTCCAGGTAGGTGAACAGCGCGCCCTCCGAGACGAGCCGCGACAGGGAGGACCGGGCCCGCCTCAGCCTCTCGTGCGTGAACGCGCGCCCGCCGTCGATCACCGACGCGTCCTCGAGGAAGTCGGCCCGGAACCCGCACCACCGCAGGCGGCGCTCGACCCACGGCTCAGCCTGGTGGAGGGTCTCGATGTGCAGCGGGTCGCCCGCGAGCCCGTAGAGCTCGACGCCCGCCTGGAGCCTGGGACGCGAGGTGGTGTAGCGCCTGACCCGGCAGAACGCGTGGAAGACGCACCTCCGGACCCTCGTCCCCGGCCAGCTGCGCCGCACCGCGTTCGCGAAGCCCGTCCCGCCGTCGGAGACGACGACGTCCGGCGCCGGGATCGGGTCCATCAGAGCCGACCGCGCCCTCGAGGTCTCCGACCGGGCCATGTACCGGGAGACGATGCGCTCGTCGCTGCGGCAGATGAGGACGACGAGGTCGCGCGCGAGCCAGATCCCGTCGACGTAGAGCACGCGGTGCCGCTCGCCGTCCGCGACGGGCATGGGCCACAGCTCCCAGAACCCGGCCGTCCTGCGCCTGAACGTCCTCCCCTGCCCGGTCATGTCGCGCTGGGAGCCCTTGGACATGAGCCAGCCGAGGAACTCGCGCAGGCAGCGGCGGCGTCGCCATCTCGGCGGACCGTCGACGGCGCCCCGCAGGAGGGGCAGCGCCACCGCTGCCTACCAGCCGACGTCTTCCCGTTCCTCTTCATCTTCGCCCCGCAGGACGGGCACTTCACGGACTTCACGGCGGACCTCCCGCAGACGGTTTCATGGCGTCGGAAACAGGGTGTCCACCTGCGGATACGTCCGTCCAGCGACACACTTTTTGTCCGAGTGCTTAAAACCGGCCGCGAGTTATAAAGTCGCGAGAAAGGGCCGCCTACCTGCGTAGACGGCCCAGAATTGGACACACTTTCTGTCCTATAACCCACAAACCAGCTGACGTGCCTATCCCCTCATGAAGACAAGGGTCTGCCCCTTCGCATCTCCCTGGGATAGATCGGGGTCGAACGTATAGCCAACGTCGAAACACTTAAGCTCCTCAGCGCGATGCACTCCACGCTCCGCCATCCAACGGACCATGCTGCCGCGCGCGATCTTGCTCGCGGTCGAACGCTGGATTGGCCTGCCGTTGCGCAAACCCTCACCGAAGATACACGTGACCTCACGTGTTCCGTCAGGTCGATGCGGAAGCACCGCCTTGGAATACTCCACGCTGGCCAGATTCACAATTTCGACCACATCGCCCGGATACGCGTCCGACCCGGCACACACGGCCCGTGCGATCGAATCGCCCCAAAACGCATAGAGATTCTTCTCCCCATCCACGGACAATTTGGCACCCATCTCCAAGCGATACGGCTGAACCGCATCGAACGGTCGAACGCAGCCATAGAGCGCGGAAAGCACCCACAGATGCCCCTGCAGCCACTCGAGCGCAGCGGCGTCAAGCACATCCGGCGCCATGCTGCGAAATTGAATGCCCACGTAAGAGAAGATTGCGGGAGAGACAAGACGAGACAGTTCCGCATCCCCAAGGAGATTCGTGTCGACAATGTCTCGATAGCTATGCAGGCGGTCCATGTTCTCGGCCAACAACCTGTCGTTGACGCCCCACAGTGCTTGCAACCCCTCGCTCCCCTGCTCACGCTCGATTGTGCGCAGGGCATCCATGACGTGGGCAGTCTTCTCCGAAAGCGGTGGGATGCCACGTGGGGCAAACCCGTCACGAGCCACCTGCATCTGCTTTGCGGGAGAGATGATGACCTGCAACATGAAAAAGCCTCCGAGCGCTCGAGTACCCGACCCATTATGTCAAAGGTACCCGGGCGCTCGGGGCACATGCACGGAATCGATGTTCGCCTACGAGATATGGCCGAGGAAATCCTTGGTTCGCTCAGATTGCGGATGGTCGAACACCTGCTCGGGAGTCCCTTGCTCCACGATAACGCCCCCGTCCATGAACACCACGCGATCGGCGACGTCACGGGCGAACTGCATCTCGTGCGTGACGACGATCATGGTCATCCCCTCGCGAGCCAAGTCGCGCATGACGCCCAACACGTCGCGCACGAGCTCGGGGTCAAGTGCACTCGTCGCCTCGTCGAAAAGCATGACGTGCGGGTTCATGGCCAGGGCGCGCGCTATGGCGACGCGCTGCTGCTGACCGCCGGAAAGCTGAGAAGGCATAAAATCCACGCGGTCGGCAAGGCCGACCTTCCCCAGCTCCTCGACCGCGATGCGCTCGGCCTCCTCACGGCTGCGCTTGAGCACCTTTTGCTGCGCGATCATCACGTTCTTTTTCGCCGAGAGGTGCGGGAACAGGTTGAACTGCTGAAACACCATGCCCAAGGTCGAGCGGACCTTGTTGATGTCAACGCCCTTCCCGGTAATGTCTACACCCTCGACCACGATCGAGCCCGCGGTGGGCGTCTCGAGCAGGTTAACGCACCTCAGCATCGTCGACTTGCCGGAACCCGACGGCCCCAGCACCACGACGACCTCGCCGCGATGCACGTCCAGGTCGATTCCACGCAGGACCTCGTTGCCGCCGTACGCCTTGTGCAGTCCTCGAATCTGCACCACGGGGGCATCGACAGCACGGTTCACCATCGCCGCTACGGACTTGTCAGCAGAGGCCGCAGCTTGAACACCAGCACCGGCGCCCGCACCCGCGCGCCCGTCAACGGGCGCGCCCTCGACCGCGGCGTCGCGCTTCGTCACATCAGTCATCTCAAGCACTCCCTACAGGTTGGCGATATGGTCGGCAGGCGTGGGCACCATGGTCCCCGCGCTCTTGGCGGGTTTCTTGCCGAGGGGGCCCGCATTGGTGCCGGCCGTGGCGCCGGTGAGGCGCGACTCGAGCAGGCTCACCACGCGAGCGAGAGGCAATGTCACCACGAGGTAGAACAGGGCGGCGACCACATAGGGCGTGATGGACCCGGTCGTGGCCACGATGGTCTTCGCGTACATCACGATCTCCATCACGCCCACAGCCGCGAGCAGCGAGGTGTCCTTGTACAGCAAGATGAACTCGCTGGTGAGCGTGGGAATCACGTTGCGGAACGTCTGCGGGATGATAATCGAGACCATGGTCTGGGCCGCGCTCATCCCCAGCGATCGGGCGGCCTCCGACTGACCCTTGGGGATGGACTGGATGCCCGCACGGAAGATCTCACACAGATAGGCGGCAGAGTTCATCGCCATGACGATGACGCCGAGCGTGTAGTTGTCGATGTTGACTCCGGCGAGCGGCAGGCCGAAGAACGCGATGTAGATCTGCAGAAACGCCGGTGTGCCGCGGATGAGGTTCACGTACACGGCCGCAAGTGCGCGCAAGATGCGCGACTTCGAGATGCGCATGAGCGCGAACAGGAAGCCGAACGGGATCGCCAGCGGGAACGCAGCGAGCACGATGGCGACCGACATCAAAAAGCCGCCGAAGATGATGGGCAGGCTGCTTACGATGAGCACGGGGTTGAAGAACAGGCGCAAGAACGTGTTGGAGTTCCATGCCTCGACCCAGGGCTGCTCCTCAAGGAAGGCCTTGAACTGGTCGAACGGCGTCACGCTCTCGATCTCGACCGCGGGAATGCCGTCGACGTCATGCTCGTGCCCATCCGCAAGCGTATAGGAGCCCGTGCATTGCATCGCGCCGCCTGCAGCGGGAAAGACGACACCGTAGAGCTCGACGCGGAAGAACCGCCCCGCCGGCGCCGCCTCGGGAAACACGAGCTCAAGCGTCTCGCCCTTGACCTTGATCTTGGGTTCGATGAACGCGCGCTCCATGAGGTCCTCACCTGAAAGCATGGTGAGGCGGAGGTCTTCGGTTGTGAAGGACGTGCCCTCGGGGACGGTGAGCGAGAGCCCCGTGAGCTCCTCATCCGCATCCGCCTGGACCTCCCAGGTGATGCGCGTCTCGGTCCCGCCGAGGACCTCACTGCCCGCGTCCCCGTTGGGTTGGCAGGTGAGCTTTTCGACCTCGAGTGCGTGGGCAGGGACGGCGCCCGTGCCGCATGTCACCCCGAACGCCACCCAGACGAGGCACATCGCGACGCACAGGCGCGCCGCGATGCGGAGCGCCGCGCAAGGAGGCGTGCCCGATGTTCCCCTCGTCAAAGAAATCCCGGTATCCATGGCTCTTTCCTCTTTCAATCATGCGGGGCACTCTGCCGTAGAGTGCCGTGCCGCCAACGGACACGCGACCGGCATCGCACCTCGCCGCAAAGGCCCTCCCACGCTCGCGCACGGGAGGGCGGGCCGTCACGATGCGAAGCGGCTACTTGATGCTGTACTTCTCCATCAGGGCGTCGATGGTTCCATCCTCGGAGAACTTGGCGAGCGTCTCGTTGATCGCGTCCTTGAGGCCGGGATTGTCCTTGCTCACGGCGATGGCGTATTCCTCGCCGGTGGAGATCAGCTTGATGACCTGCTCGTTATCGAAGCTCGAAGCGGTGAGCTGCGCGGCCACGGAACGGTTGGTCACCAGAGCGACGGCTTGGTTGGACTGCAGGGCGGCAAAGCAATCGGTGGCGTTCTTGAACGGCACCGCGGTCGCCTCGGGGAAGTTCTCGTTGACGAACGCCTCGGCCGTGGAACCGGACTGAACGGCGATCTTCACCCCTTCGACATTGAGGGCATCGGCGTAGTTGTCTCCCGTGATATCGGCGTTGTCCTTCATGGTGACGATCGCCTGGTCATCCATGTAATACGAATCCGTGAAATCGACCTGCTTCTCGCGCTTGGGCGTGATGGTGATGGCGCCGAACGCGGCATCCATCTTGGTGCCCGACGCGACGGCGGCGCACAGGCCGTCGAAATCCATGTTGACGATCTCGAAGTCCAGGCCCAGGTCATCGGCGATGAGCTCGGCGAGCTCGAGGTCGAAGCCCTTGTACTCGCCGTCCTCCATATATTCGAAGGGCTCGTACTCGGCGGATGTGCCGATGGTGAACGTGCCGTCCTCGACCAACGTGTAAGCCGCGTCGTCCCCTGCCTTGCCAGCGGCGCTGCCCGCCGCGGGATCCTGGGAACCGCCGCAGCCGACGAGCGCGAGCGCACCGGCGATGGCAAGGGTTGCGGCGGTCGCGCCGAATAGTTTCTTCTTCATGAGAGTGTCCTTTCCCCTGAGGCGTTGATTTCAAGCAAGCTTTGCTTGGCGAACGAGTATACACACTTTCGCATGTTTTGGTATGTTTAATACAGTTTGTTTCACCTTCGTTACCGTTATGCTCATTTGCTCGCATCTTTAATGTGTAGTTATGCACATCAGTGAAACAGCGTCATAGCCGCTCATCCCGCCACATCGCGGCCGCGCGGCCCAAATCGACGTGCCGTACAGGCTAAAGCCCTACAAAAAATGCCAGCCCGATGAAGGCTGGCATTTCTATGAATATATTTAGGCTTCCGCACGCGGCGGCGATCGTCGAGTCCCGCCGACGCCAGGAGGCCAAACCGCCGTCGATGCGCAGCGGCCCTGCAAGACGGACACAGCGGGCGTGTGGGAACTCCTCGCGGTTGCCGCGTCCGTGGGCACCCCACGCCTACGAGGCGGTATCGCCCTCGGCATTGCCCGCAGCTGCGGGCGAGTCGCCGTCTGCAGCGCCCCCTGTCACCGTTGATGCGTTACCGCCCTCATCGACATCCGCGTTCTTAGAGGCTCGCGATGCGCCGAACTTCGTCACGGAACGAACCGCGGCGCCATCCGATCCATCGACCGCCTTGGCGCAATTGAACGTGATGGAATCCCCGACCTTGTGACGGACGATTTCCAACATATCGGGCAAGGCGAAGTCGTAAATCGCCGAGTCGCCCTCGAGCGTGACGTAAAAGTGCGAATTTCCGTCGATGACCGCCTGGGCAATGGAGGCGATGGTGCCGGAGACCTCGACCTCCGCACCGCTCGCCGCCGCCTCATCTCCGGAAAGCGCACCGGATGTGGCGAGCATCTGCAGGTAGCTCTCCTGAGTCGACGCGACCGTGGAACCCGTGGCGACGCTCTGGTAATGCTCCACGTTGATCATGGCGTACATCTTGACCAGGCCGGCATTGTCTTTCAGCGCCATGAAATAGGTCGGCTGCCCGGCGACATTGAGCAGAAGCGGGTAGGTCGCTTCGTACTTGAGGTTCTGCACCTGACCCTCGGCAGACGCCTGGGCCGAATCCTCGGTGGCGCCCGCCACCGGATAGTAATGCGACTCTCCCGTGCGCTGATTGACCAGGATGAAGCCAACATTCGAGCTGTCGGCAGTCACGGAGCTCACACCCGTGTACAGGTAGATATCATCGCCCTGGGCAAGGTAGTTGTAGCCGAGCTCACCGTCGGTGCCGAGCGTGGTGCGGACCACGCCCTGCTGGCCAAGCCAGGAGTTGAGCCAACCGCCCCTGTACGCGCCGCTCCAGTTGTACTGCTGGATGATGAGGTCGCTCGGATAGGCGCGGTCGACCCATGTGGGGCAGTCTTCAATCGCGTAATCCTCAGTCTCGCCGGTGCAAGCGTTCACCAGAACAACGCGCTGGATCGTGGTGCCCTCGAACAGGCCGATGGTGCGCTTCTGCACGGGAAAGACCCACCAGGGCGCTCCCTTCTCGTCGAGCTCGAAACTCTTCTGATCGAACATGTAGGTGGGGTACTTAAGCTGCACGTAGCGGTCGATGTTGCGCGCGAGCGGCTCGCTCTCGGAATAGCGGATCGGGTCCTTCAGACGCACAACCTCGGCCTCCTGCGTAACCATGTCCACGAGCACGTACGCGGGGATACCCGTGCCGCGATGACTCAGCCACTTGAAAAGATCGGCATAGGTGAGCGGGCTCACGCGCACCGGGCGACCCTGATAGTTGATCTGGCTGTAGGCGGGACTGATCTCGAACTGGCTCACGAACTCGGGAATCGAACCCATGGCGCGGGAGCCGAGCAACTGCGCGGAAGCGCGATCGATCACGGGGACATCCGAATAGTCGACTTCCTCGATATCCTTGGCGAAATCGCCGTCAGTGGTCTTGAGCACGTTGGCGTAACGCTCGGCGTTGCCGGGGATGAACGGCTCACCCATGATGAGGCCGACGAAGAACGCAAGAATCACCGCAAGCGGCACGTACGCGAGCCGGTTGAACAGCGTGGCATGGCGCGCGGAGCGCAGGGCCACGACCTTGAGGGCGACCACGGCGAATATTGCGACGAGGATGATCCAGCTCCACACTCTCGGGCTGTGAATGTTGAGCGCCGGATGGAACCACCAATACGAGACGAGCGCGGCGATGCCGAGTGCGATCAGCGCCACGATGAGCGCCGTACGGCTCCAGTGGGCGAGCTTCTCCATGAACGGGGGAACGGGGCGCCCCTTGTGAACATGTTCCCCGCGCGCGAACTTCTCCCTGGCGCGGGCGGCCTTCTTGCGCTCGCGGGCGGACTTGGGCGCTTCGCCGCCCGTAGAGCTCTTCGACTCGCCCGCCGGGATGTCTTCCACCTCGACTTCCACATCGATGGGCTCCTCCGCACTGTGTTCGGAGCCGCCGGGCACCTCCACTCCGGAACGCCTCAGCATCTCCAAAATCTCGTCGTGGTTCATCGAGGTATCAATCCTTCCGTGTTTCGACAACTTGAAAAATGGTACCCACTTCATGCACTCGGCAACGCGAACGGAGACAAAAGCGGTATAACCGTCATCTGCCCCCCGCGGCAAGATGCAGAGACGTTTTGCCGTCGTTCAGTAAGGAATGACCGCCCACCCCACGGACAGCCGAGCCACCGGGAACGGAACAGCGCGCTTGACCTCGGACCCGGTTCAGGGGATAACCTTTTGCAGACACCGAGTACAGGGGGCGGGCGTCACGCGCCGAGAGCCGCCTTCGCACATGAGCACATAGGGAGACACACCATGTCACAGAGAAACATCCAAAAGCTCGAAAAACCAGCCGTGAAGCGCACGCTGCGCCGCTTTTGGGAGGTCACGCGCATGGTACCCGGCGCGGCATTCCTCGCTGTGTTCACCTCCGTCGCCTACGTGGCACTGCTCATCTTCGTGAACACCTGGGTGATGGGCCTCATCGTGGACCGCGTGCAGGCGGCGCCCGTGCCCGCCGATAAGGTGTGGGAGGTCTTCGGCCCCTACATCCTGGCGCTGCTGCTGGTGAACCTCGTCGGCCAGATCTGTTCCAAGTTGCAGGACTACGCCGTCTACAAGTTGCAGATCAACGGCAACTACCATCTCGCGCGCCTGTGCTTCGACACGCTCTCCAACCAGTCGATGACATTCCACACGAGCCGTTTCGGCGGTGCATTGGTGAGCCAGACGAGCAAGTTCATGAGCGGCTACACCCAGATGGTCGACGTCGTGGTCTACTCGCTCATCCCCACCATCGCAAGCACCGCCTGCACGTTCATCGCGCTCGCGCCGGCCGTACCCGCCTATGCCGCGGCACTCGCCGTGATGCTCGTGATATACGTGATCGTGGCCACGCGCATGTACCAGCGCATCCTGCCGCTCTCCGCCGCCACCGCCAAGGCGCAGAACCGCCTCTCCGGCGTGCTGTCCGACGCGGTAACGAACATCCTGGCCGTCAAGACCTGCGGACGCGAGGACTTCGAGAAGGAACTTTTCGACGAAGCGGACCTCGCCGCCATGCGGGCGGAGAGCCGCTCCATGCGCGCCACCATGCAGCGCGGCTTCACCACGAGCGGCATCATCACCGTGATCATGCTCATCGTGTCTATTTTCGTGGCGGGCGGCAACGCCTGGTTCGGCATCTCGGGCGGCATGCTCGTCATGATGTTCTCCTACACCTATCAGCTCTCCATGCGCTTCAACTACATCAACTCGATGATGCAGCGCATGAACCGCGCCATCGGCGACGCGAGCGAGATGGCCCGCATCCTTGACGAACCCCGGCTTGTGGAGGATGCGCCCGGCGCCCCGGACCTCGTGGTGACCGAGGGCTCGATCGATTTCGACCACCTCGGCTTCGCCTACGCCGACGCCGCCGAGGGCGACCGCGTCTTCACCGACCTCAACCTACATATCCCGGCTGGCCAGCGCGTGGGCCTCGTTGGTCGCTCGGGTTCGGGTAAAACCACCCTCACCAAGCTGCTGCTGCGCCTTTCCGACGTGCAGGACGGGCATGTGCGCGTGGACGGCCAGGACATCTCCACCTGCACCCAGCAGAGCCTGCGCCGGCAGATCGCCTACGTTCCGCAGGAAGCGCTGTTGTTCCACCGTTCCATCCGCGAGAACATAGCCTATGGCCGCCCCGGCGCCTCCGAGGAGAAGATCCGCCGTGCCGCCGAGCTTGCCAACGCGCTCGAGTTCATCGATCGCCTGCCCAGCGGCCTTGATACGCTCGTGGGTGAGCGCGGCGTGAAACTCTCCGGCGGCCAGCGTCAGCGCGTGGCCATCGCCCGCGCCATCCTCACCGACGCACCGATCCTGGTGCTCGACGAGGCCACAAGCGCATTGGACTCCGAGAGCGAGGCGCTGGTGCAGGATGCACTCGAGAACCTCATGCGCGGACGCACGTCCATCGTCGTGGCGCACCGCCTGTCCACCGTGGCAGCGCTCGACCGCATAGTCGTGCTCGCCGACGGCAAGATTGTCGAGGATGGCACGCACGCCGAGCTCGCCGAGGCCGAAGGAGAATACGCCGCCCTCTGGAACCGCCAAACCGGCGCGTTTTTGGACGGGGAATAAGCCGGACGAAGAAGCTGTGGCAGGGCAAGCCGGGCTGAAAAACGGGCGCGCGAAGCCGCAATGAGGCATATCCTGCTGGAATGTCACTCGCCAAGCTGTGACGAACCCCCCCTCGCTCGAGGAAGAGAGAGCTTTTTCGTACTCATTTTGAGATTAGTCAGATACACGCGATCGGAGACCAGCTGCGACCTGCAGTTTTGTTGGACAAAGCACCCGCGCTACTTTATCCTTTTTAAAAACGATACGAAAAACCTCAACTTCTCAGCGCAAGCGCGACTCGCGTTACCCCGCGAGCCTGCGTAGGTAGGCGATCTCACCCGCATAACCCGCGAGGTCGTCATGCGGGGTTTCCAAAATAAAGGGCAGTTCGCACAGGGCGGGATGCGTCACGATGGCGCGCAAAACGTGCTCGCCGCCACCGAGCTCGGGATTGCCCAGGTATCCCCCGCCGATCACCTCATGGCGGTCCTTATGCGCGCCACGCGGGTTCTTGGAGTCGTTGATATGGACCGCCTGCAAGCGCTCGAGGCCCACAACGCGGTCGAATTCGGTCATGACGCCATCCAGGTCATCCACGATGTCGTACCCACCGTCGGAGATGTGGCAGGTGTCCAGGCACACACCGAGCATATCGGTGCTGGCAAGCTCGGGACGGCGCGAGGCCACACCCTCGATGATGCGTGTCAGCTCCTCGAAAGTGCGGCCCACCTCGGTGCCCTTGCCGGCCATCGTCTCGAGCAGCACGCACGTGCGCTGACCCTCAAACATCACCTGGCACAAGGCATCGACAATGAGCTCGATGCCGGCATCGACCCCCTGACCCACATGTGCGCCAGGATGGAAATTGTAGAGTTGCCCGGGCAGCGCCTCCATGCGCTGCAGGTCCTCGACCATGGCCTCGAGCGCGAACTCGCGCGCCCGTTCCTTGGCGGAACAGGGGTTGTACGTGTAGGGTGCATGCGCCACTAGGCGTCCAAACCCATCTTCGTCCAAGATTCGCCGCAGACCCGCCACGTCATCGAGATCGAGCGGCTTGGCGTTCCCGCCGCGCGGATTGCGCGTGAAGAACGCAAAGGTATTTGCGCCAATGGAGCGAGCGGTCTCGCCCATAGCGGTATAGCCCTTGGTAGTGGACAGATGACAACCGATGGTCAGCATGGGACCTCCGAAATACATGGGCCGCGCGCGGCGCGCAGTCGAAACACCTTGCTACTCTACGGCCTCGAGCTCGGCAAGCTCACCGGCGGGAAGCTCGACGGTCTCCTCGCCGCGCACGAGCACGACAGCCGCGACCTTGGGGGCGTCGGTCCCGCTGACCATGAACTGGTGCAAGACAAAGTCCATCGTCGCCGGCGTGTCCTCATCGGGCTGGGCCATAGTCAGCGTGAGCACGCCGTCGGCAAATTCGACGCTCTCGACCGCGGGCTCCGGAATCGACGAACCGGCGACCTGGACCTGCACCGTACCATCCTCATGCTGAATCCAGCATTCGCCGGGCATTGCCGCGCCATCCTGGCCCGCGACGTTCATGAAGGGGGCCTCAACATCCAGCTCGGCCTCCCACGCAACGTTCTTCGAAGCGGCTGCGGGAGCGTCCTGAGCGGAACCGGTGCTGCCAGCGGCGGCAGGCTCACCGGCACCGCAGCCGGCGAGCAGAAGCGTCGCCGCAGCGGCGATCAGGGAGCGACGGGTGATGCGGGCATCGAATTTCATGGGTGTCCTTTCGACGTCGAACAGCCTCCCGATTGTCCTCGATTGCATCCTCGCGGACCGATTCTCCTCAATCAACACACCAACCGCTCATGTAAAACCGAAGCCCATGCCGCTCGTCCGAGATTTTGCCCCGCTCATAGGGTGGACGGGATTCTTCAGGACGAGCGACGGCATCGACCCAACGCGGCCGGGCGTCACCATGAAACAGGCTACCCCTCGGCAAGACGCACCCCGAGCAACTGAACGAGATCGAGCGCCTGATCTGCACCGACCACGAGGCCGCGCAGCTCTCGGTAATCGCTCGACAGGACAGGCGCCGAGAACGTGCAGTCAGACACATCGATGCCGGCAAGTGGGGTGCCGAACACATCGATCCTCGTGAGATCGCACGCATCCCAGCGCACGTTCTTGAGCTTCGCCCGCTGCAACGCCGCTTCACGCAGCCTGCACCCATCGAGCGAGAAGTGGTCGATCGACGTCTCAGACAGGTTCGCGTACGAGAGGTCTGTGGAGACGGCGCAAACCCAGGCGATCCTCGCCTGGAGCAGGCTCAAGCCCGGTGCGGAGCAATCGCGCAGGTCCACACGGTTGAGCCACGCCTTGTCCATCACGCAACCGATGAACCGGCAGTTCTCGAGCACGACGTCGCGAAACGTGCATTCACTCAGGTCAACCTGCTCGAAAAGGCAATCGCGAAAGACCGCGTGCTCAAAGGTCGCCGCGTTCGCGCATTCATACGCGAGCTCCACGTCCTCGACCAGCACGTGCGAGATATAGCCGTCCCCCTCGGCGAACACCGCGAGCAGTTCATCGCTTCCCACGCGATGAGCTGTCTCCCCAACGCGAGCGCAGTCCGAGCCCATCCTCGCCGCCATCGCTACCCCCCCTCCCCCGACGCGTTCGCGTGGCTCGTGCCACGCCGCCCGCACCGCATCGATGATGCGGGCAGTGCGAACCGTCGACGACAGCGGCATAATCGGGCTCTCGCTCTCGCCCCGGCGGATGAGCTCGCACGTATGGGAGATCTCATCGTAAAAATCATCGACCGCCAGGGGCGCTTCGATGCACTCCCCTGCGGTACGCGAGGAATCGGGCCCGTCGAAGCGGTGCACCGTGAAGCCCGTCGGGCGATGGAGCATCGGGATGGAAACCTCGCCGCGCTCGCACGTCACGCGGCACTCGACGCGGTACTCCCCCGCGTCCCCGGCGAAATCGAAATGCACGGGCACGCCTCCGATGCGCAGGTCCGCCTCGTCGGCGATGTCGACCGCGGAGCCGTCCGAGGCCACCATCCACCGCGTCCGCACGTCGTCGACCTGTATCGGGCCGTCCAAGAGGTCCTCCGCCCATGCGACGCCATAGCACCCAAGGTCGTACAGCGTTCCCCCTTGGACAGGGTCGAGCAGGTAACTGCCCTCGAGGTCGCCGTAATCCAATCGATGCACGACTTCAATGCCGCAGATCTCGCCGAGTTCGCCGGACGCGAGCAGTTCTCGCACGCGGGCCCTAACGGGCATGAAGCGGGGCTTCATCGCCTCCACAAACAGGGAGCCCGACTCACGCGCGGCAGAAACGACCCGACCGGCCTCTTCGGCGGAGAGCACCGCCGGTTTCTCACACAGGACCGCCTTGCCCGCCCTCAGCAGCCGACAGGCCCATCGTTCGTGCATCCCATGAGGCAGGGAGAGGTAGACCGCATCGACGTCAGGATCGTCCACGAGCATCTGATGGGCGCGTTCGCCGCCATCCTCCGCGCTGACGTAGCGTCGACGTGCATCGACTGGGAACTCGGCGGCGAAGCTATCGAGGCGCTCGGAGCTGCGCCCGCTCAGCGCCACGAGCGACGCCCCTTCGACATGCCCCAAAGACCGCGCAAACCGACGCGCGATGCCGCCGGCGCCCATGATTCCCCAGCGCAATCCAGCCATATCGGACCTCCCATCCTCACGTTCAACCCGACATGATACGCGCTCGTCCCGCCGCAAACGCCCAGACGGGAAAGGCGTACCATGGGATTGCAGCCGCATGCGGCTCGAAGACCATGCGAAAGGGGCAACCATGACAGATGCATCGCGCGCGGACACAACGCCATCCCGCCGGCATTCCCCCATACGTCGCGACTCGCCCATCGCCCCGTCATCGACCCTTTTCCCAGCGGCGGCCCTGCCCCTCGTTATCATCGCACTTGGCGGGTGCGCAGCATCGACCCCCATGATCGGGTCACAGGTCTCGGGCACCGCCGATCATTCGACAATGGTCACCGTGCAAGACACCGAGGCCGAAGATGCCCCCGACCCCGAGACCACAACGCTCGAGCAAGCCGACGGGCAGGCGAAGTCCGAGCTCGACGCTGCCGTGGCGGCCGTCGAGGAAGCGGGAGCCGATATCAGCTACATCGTTCTCAACCTCGAAAACGGCCAGACCATCGAGCACAACGCCGATCGGGCATACTACAGCGCGAGCACCATCAAGGCACCGTTCTGCATCAGCCTCGTACGCGCCCAAGGCGACGCGGCACGGACGAACTACGGCGGCCTCATCACCTCGACCATCGTCAACTCGGACAACGAGGCCTATCGGACGCTTCGCGAGCGTCTGTACGGTCAATCGTTCTTTGGCGAACTCTCCGCCCAGGCGGGAGCACCGTGCGATCTTACGCATTGGTACTGCGATTACAGCGTTCGCGATCTCGCGAACATCTGGCGCGTCTGCGCCGATTGGCTTGCGACCAACGACCCTTGTGCCCAATGGCTGCGCGATATGCTCGGCGACACGCTCAACTCACGCGTCGACGATATCGCGGGCATCGACCAAGCCTCCACATGGTCGAAGGCGGGATGGTTTTCGGGCGAGGCGCGTTACAACGTCACGTTCGACGGAGGCGTGGTCAATACGCCGCAGGGAAGCTACGCCATCGCCGTCGCGACCAATCGCGGTTCAGACTTCAAGAGCATCGAGAGCGTCATGAGGCCGCTCGTCTCCCTCGCCAACGCAAGGCTGTCCGAGGCGTAGGCCGTGCGCCCCGCAGACAGAACGTCAACCCTATAATGGCCCCAGCCAAATCGAAAGGAACCATGTGAAGGTCATCGTCTACACCGACGGCTCATCTCGTGGCAACCCGGGACCGGGTGGCTACGGAGCAGTCCTCAGGTACACCGCCCCCTCGGGCAAGCTGCACACGCTTGAGCTCTCCCGCGGTTACGACCGCACCACCAACAACCGCATGGAGCTGTTAGGGGTCATCTCGGCACTCGAGGCGCTCAACCGCCCCTGCGAGGTCGAGGTCCACTCGGACTCCCAGTACGTCTGCAACGCATTCAACCAGCACTGGGTCGAGGGCTGGATCCGCCGAGGGTGGAAGACCTCGCAGAAGAAGCCCGTCAAGAACGTCGACCTTTGGAAGCGACTGCTCGCCGCCAAGGAACCCCACGACGTGACCTTTCACTGGGTGAAGGGCCACGCCGGACACGAGTTCAACGAGCGCTGCGACCAGCTCGCCACGGCGGCGGCGGATGGCGAGGGCCGCGCGTGCGACACCGGGTTCATCGAGGGCGAGTCCGACTGACCGGCCGGCACACCACTTGACGAGAAGGACGTCCCCGACAAATCGGGGATAGATTGAGAGGCAGCGATATGATTCGCATCGCGACCATCGGAACGAGCGGCATCACCGCGTCCATGCTCGACGCCCTGGCGAACGTGGAGGGCGCCGTCTTTGTCGGCACCCTCTCGCGCGATCGCGAGAGAGCCGCGGCCTTCACATCCGAGCATGGGGGAACGACCCCCTTCACCTCGCTCGATGAGCTCGCCGCAAGCGATGGGGTCGACGCGGTCTACATCGGCAGCCCCAACGCGCTCCATCACGACCAGGCGCTCGCCTGCATCGCGGGTGGCAAGCACGTCCTTGTCGAGAAGCCCTTCTGCGCCAACCGACGAGAGGCCGTCGAGGTATTCGAGGCGGCTCGCGAGACGGGCGTCATCGCGCTCGAGGCGATGCGTCCCTTGCACGACCCCGCCTTCCACGCCATCAAGGAGGCCCTGCCCCAAATCGGCGCCATCCGCCGCGCCACCCTTCGCTTCGGCAAGTACTCCTCCCGCCACGATGAGATTTTGGCGGGACGCCATACCAACATCTTCGACTGTGCCATGGCGTCAGGCTCCCTCATGGACATCGGCGTCTACTGCGTCGAGCCCCTCGTCGAGCTGTTCGGCGCGCCCGAACGCGTACTCGCCTCCGCCGCGCTGCTCGACGAGGACACCCGAGAACTCACGCACGGTCCGATCGACGGGTCGGGCGTCATCCTCGCCTCCTACCCCGGTATGACCGCCGTCCTCGCACATTCCAAGACCACGAACGACCTCTCCGACAGCCAGATCGAGGGCGAGCTCGGCACCCTCACCGTGCACGGGATCTCCGCACCTTCCGCCATACGCGTCGAGTTGCGCTCCCATGCCGCGCGGCAGGCGGATTCCGTCGGCTACTCCTCGGCCCAGACCGTCGGCCGCGACATCGACCTCCCCACGTTCGGAAACACCATGCAACATGAGCTCGCGGACTTCGTTCAGTCTGTTGAAGAGATACGCATAGGCGGCGACTGCACCCAAGTCCCCTGCGGCACTTTCGGCAATGTCGCCCACTTCCGCGACGTGACCCTCGCCTCCCTCGACATCATGGACGAGGCGCGTCGCCAGACGGGCGTGAGCTTCCCCGCCGACCGCGAGACCACGGCCGCGTGCGAGAGCTAGCACCATGGGCATTTTCGAACGCATGATGGAGTACGCCCGTCAGTTCGAGCGGGAATCCGGCATTCCGGAAGAAAATGTCGAACGATCGGGACGCATAAGCCCCTGCGAGGCCGAGCTCATCTCCAAACTCTCCACGACAGAAGGAGCCGTCCGACTCGCCCTACTGTTCAGCGGTTCGGTCCAAGGGGTCGGGTTCCGCTGGACCAACCAGGAGCTCGCCCGTGATCGCAACCTCACCGGATGGGTGCGCAACCTGCCCGATGGAACGGTCGATATGGAGATCCAGGGCGCCGCCAAGTTGATTGCCGCGCACCTCGAGCGCCTGCATGCGCACTACAGGCGCTTCGGAAACCGCATCTGGCTCGAATCCTTCGACGAACTTCCCCGCGTCGAGGGGGAGAACGACTTCGAGGTCCGCTTCTGACCGTGCGCTGAAACGACCCTCATAAGGAATCATTTACGGAAATTGGCGTGCGCTCCTTGCCATGCTGCTCACCTTCTGCTCAAATGTTACTCAGTTAGTAACGAACGGAGAAACCATGAGCACATCGGCACCCGACCAGCCCGTCACACGCCGCAACACGCGTCAGCGCCAACTCGTGCTCGATGCCGTGCGTTCGCGCTGCGACCACCCCACGGCGGAGGACATCTACCTGCAAGTCCGCGAGACCGACGAGCGTGTGAGCCGAGGGACCGTTTACCGCAACCTCAATCTTCTCACCGAGGCGGGAATCATCACCACGGTGAAGGCCCCGGGGACCACCCGCTTCGATTGGCGCTGCGACGGCCACGCCCATGTCGTGTGCCGAGCATGCGGCGCCGTGGCGGACATCGCCCTGCCCCACGACCAGGCGCTCGACGCACGGGCAGCCGAAGAATCATCCTATGCGCAAGTCTGTCACAGTTTGATTTTCGAAGGCACCTGCCCGACCTGCCAGCGCGCAGCCCAAAGCTAGACGAGCCCCAGCTTTCTGCAGGCGTTCCAAATGCCATCGTCGTCCACGTCGGTGGTGACGAAGCTGGCACGCTCCTTCACGCCATCCCACGCGTTTCCCATGGCGATGCTCGTGCCCACGACCTCGAACATGCCGAGGTCGTTCTCGCCATCGCCGAACGCGATGGCCTCCTCGGGCGCGATGCCGAAGCGTTCGAGAGCGGCGCGCACGCCGTAGTCCTTGCCACCCTTCGCAGGGACCACGTCGCAGAACAGGTCGTTCCAGCGCGTTGCCACGACATGCTCGGTTTTGGAAAGGAACACCTGCTCGACATCGGGCCCGCCGAACACGTTGAACTGGTAGACCGGAAGCTCGTAGGCCCAATCGAGGTCGCCGAGCGAATAATCGAGCCCCACCTGACGACCGAGCTCGATCACGCGGTCGCCGAGATTGTTCACAAACGAGCGGCTCCCCTGCATCACATACAGGTCATAGAGCCCTTCGCGGGCCTGCTCGACTATCACGCGCACGTCGCGGTCGTCGATGTGGGCATCGCGAAACACCCCTTCATCGTCGAAGCACAGTTGGCCGTTCATGGTCACATATGCGTCGAAGCCCGTTTTGAGCTCCTCATGCATCTCCATGAGCGAACGACCGCTGGCGATGCACACCTTGATGCCCTTCGCACGCATGAGCTCGATGGCGCGCCATGCGCTCTCGGGCACACGATGCGTCTTGAAGCCGACAAGCGTGCCGTCGATATCGAAAAACGCCGCCTTGATCATCAGATCCTCCCATGCGGTTCGGGGCGCACGGGCGCCATTACAAGATCTCGAGGGCCCCGTCCTTGACGGTGAGGCCGATATTGCCCTGAAGCAGGTCGTCCATGAGGGTGCCGACCAACTCGAAGCGCCAACCTTCGCGCAGGGGGCTGCGATCGGGATGCTCGATGTAGTCGAGCAGACCGTCACGCGAGACAATCAACGAGGTTGCGACGCCGGAGCGCTCGGAAACGAGGCGGATCAGCGCGTACATGAGGTCGATGACGCTCTCGAGCTCGGGCGCCGGTGCGCGATGGGCGCGACCGATCGAGGGCAGGTTCTCCTGCGGGCAGCGGCGACCGCGAGCGATTGCGTCGAGAGCGACCTCGACATCGCGGGCACTCAGCTGCTCGGTCCCGCGCACCGCGCGGAAGTCCTCGACGGTCTGCGGCGCGCGCTTGCACAGCGCCAGCAGGACTTCGTCGGACATGACCCACTTGCGCGGGATATCGCGCGTCTCCGCCCGTTGCTCGCGCCAAGAGGCGAGCTCACGGGCAACAGCGAGCTGACGGCGCGTGCAGGCGTTCACGCGCTTCACGCGCTTGAACGCGGCGCGGGGATCGCTGCGATAATGGGCAGGGTCGGCAAGGGGGCGAATCTCGTCGCGCACCCAGGCCGTGCGACCGAGCGAATGCAGCTTGGACTCGATGACGCGATACGCATCGATGAGATAGCGCACATCGTCAAGGGCGTACTCGATCTGCTTGGGGCTCAGCGGACGCCGCGACCAGTCCGTCAACGATTCGGTCTTGGGCAGGGAGACGCCGCAGAACGTGCTCACGAGGTTGTGGTAGGAGCACTGCGCACGCTCACCGAGGAACCCCGCCGCCACCTGCGTATCGAAGATCGGCGCGGGCACGGAGCCGAGCGCGTGGCAGAGCACCTCCATATCTTGCGAGCAGGCATGGAACACCTTGAGCGTGTCGACGTCGGTCATGAGCTCGGCGAGCGGCCCCAGATCGTCGATCGCGAGGGGGTCGATGACCACGCACTCGTCCGGCGTGGCGACCTGCACCAAGCACAGCTTGGCGTGATAGGTCTTCTCCCGCAGGAACTCCGTGTCGATGGCGATGGCCGAAAAAGCACGGGCGCGCTTGCAGAAGGCGGTCAGGTCCTCATTTGTGGAGATGTACATTCGTCTCCCCGGTACGGGAAAACCCGCGTGCGACACGGGTAGGATTACGTCATCTTGTAACTATACCCGCCTTTTCATGAACAGGGAACTCGCCATGCGTTGCCTCATCATCCACAACCCCGCCTCCGGCCCCCGCTCAGACGAGATTTTCGACTTCGCGCGCGCTCTGTCCGAGGCCGGCGATGAGGTATGCCTGCGCTTCATCGGCGACGGCATGGAGCCTCATCAGGCCGCGGAGGACGTGAGCGCGTTCGACCGCGTCGTGGTCTCCGGCGGGGACGGCACCGTGTCCAACGTGCTCGATCATATCCGCGATAGCCACGTCCCCACGCTCGTCTTTCCCTCCGGAACCGCGAACCTGTTCTTCAACAACATCGGCAACGCGCCCGAACCCGCCGCGCTGGCCAAGGCCTGCCGCGAGGGCCGAACCAAGACGGCCGACATGGGAGAGCTGTTCTGGAAGGCGGAGGACGGCAGCGTCCAGCGCCACGGTTTCATCATCATCGCGGGCACCGGCTTCGATGCCGACATCATGCACAAGGCCGAGCCCGCCAAGGGAGACATGGGCGAAATCGCCTACTTCCTCTCGGCGCTCGCCAACCCCGCCCCCACCGTCGCGCACTTCACCATCGAGCACGACGGGGAGGTCGACGAGCTCGACGGCATCGGCTGCATGGTGGGCAACACCTCGCTCATCCAAAACGACATCAACCTGTTCCCCGATTGCCGCATGGACGACGGGTTCATCGATATCGCCGTGATCCAGCCCGCCAAAACCGTCGAGCTGCTCCCCACCCTGCTCGCCGGCGTCCTCGATCCCGCAGGCAAGGGCCTGGGTCGGCCGCAGTTCACCCTCTTCCAAGCCAAGGAGGCGCGCATCACCTGCACGCCCTCCCTCGGCATGGAATTCGACGGGGAGCTCATACACAACAACACCGGCGAGTTCGGCGCCCGCGTCCTTCCCGCCTGCCTCGACCTCATCGTCGACGACTTCGCCAAGCTCTAGCGTATCGCGGCGCGCGTAACGGCACCGAAACGTATCGCCCGCCCCGTTGCACCCGCACTGCACTGTGCTATAGTCCCTAACCAACGTTTCGACCTCCGATAGCGCGAAAGGAGCCATCATCATGAAGCAGATCACGTTCGTCTCCCTCAACAACTGGTGGTGGCATGACGCGTCTTCGGCCGGTCGACGGTGAGTCCTCATACCCATATACCATCCAGGTAACACGAGGCCTCCGGTTTGACCGGGGGCCTTTTTTCATGCCGAGGCCCCGTCCACTGCCTTTGCCCCCCCCTGAACGCAAGCGCCCCAGTTCGCGAAAGGAACCTCCCATGACCACCCCGTTCCAACCCAGTGGCCGACCCCGCACCGTCGCCATCGACGAGCGACGCGGCCTCGACATCCAAAGCCTCGTCTTGCTTGCCGTCCTGCTCGCCGCCGGCTTCATCCTCAACTTCACGGCAGGCAAGGCCATCTCCGCGGTCTCCGGCGGAGCCATCGCCCCCGAATTCATCGTCTCCGCCTTCTGCCTCGCGATCCTGGTCATTCGCCCCACCATCCCGCAGGCCCTCGTGATCGGACTCATCTCGGCCGCGGTCATCCAAATCACCACCAGCTCCCCCGGCATCGACTTCGTCGCCGAAGGCATCGCCGCCGTCGCCATGGCGTCGATCGTGAACGTCGGCGCGCGCACGCCCGCGCGCAACCTGGTGCCCGTGGTCGGCACCTTCATCACCACATTCCTCTCCGGAATGATCTTCATGGTGATCAAGATGGCGCTCATGGGCTTCGCCGGTGAGCTGGCCGCCGTGATGACTCCGGTCGTGACGGTCACGGCGGTCTTCAACGCGATTCTCGTCGGCGCGCTCTATCAGCCCGTCAAACAATCGCTCGGCCTGAACGAGTGACGCAGCCGCATCCGTCCCACTCGGCATCTCCAAGTGCCGAGCACCGAGAAAGGAGCCCTATGAGCGCGATCATAGAAATGGAGTGCGTCTCGTTCTCCTATGGCACCGCCACTGACGGCGCCTACGCCCTCAAGGACATCGACCTCTCCGTCGAAGAGGGTACCTTCGTCGGCCTGATCGGCCCCTCGGGTGCCGGAAAGTCGACGCTGGCGAGCGCCATCACCGGCGCCATCCCCCACCATTATCGGGGCCGCCTGTTTGGCTCCACACTCGTGGCGGGACTCGACACCTGCGAGGCGTCCCTCACCGATATAGCCAAGGTCGTCGGCTCAGTCCTCCAAGACATCGACGCTCAGATGGTGGCCTCCGTCGTGGAGGACGAGCTGTTGTTCGGCCTTGAGAACTTCGGTATCGACCACCGCGAGATCGAGGGGCGCATCGCATCGGCCCTCGACGCCGTGGGCATCGCCGACCTGCGCCATCGCGAAATCGCGACGCTTTCCGGCGGTCAGAAGCAAAAGGTCGCCATCGCCGCCATCCTCGCCATGACGCCCCGCGTCATCGTCATGGACGAACCCACCTCCGCGCTCGATCCCGCGAGCGCGCGCGATGTGTTCGAGGTACTCCGACGCGCCAAGGAGCTGACGGGGATGACCGTCATCCTCATCGAGCAGACGGTCGCGCTGCTCGCCGAGTATTGTGACCGCGTCGTCGTGATCGATCAGGGCCGCATCGCACTCGACGGTACGCCGACCGACGTTTTCTCCCACGGGGAGAACCTGCGAGCCATCGGCGTCGACACCCCGAGAACCGTCCGCATCTCCAACAGCCTCGCCGAAGCCGGGCTCGCGCCAAACGACTCCCCCGCACTCACGCTCGACGGCGCCGAATCCCTCGTCGCGGGCATCCTCGCCCCCGGGTTATCCGAGAGTTCGCCCATCGTGCCCCGCACCCTAGGCGATCGACCGGGTGCACGCAACACAGTCGATGAGCGTCCGATCATCGTCGACGTCGCCGGAGCAGCGTATTCCTACGGAACGGGACAGGCGGGCATCGAGGGAATCAACCTCACCGTGCGCGCCGGCGAGATTCTCGCCGTCGTCGGCCAGAACGGCGCCGGCAAAACGACCTTCACCAAATTGCTGAACGGCCTGATCAAGCCAAGCGCCGGCGTGGTGCGCATCGCCGGGCTCGACACCCGCGCGACACCGGTGAGCGTGCTCGCGTCACACGCCGCGACCCTCTTCCAAAATCCGGACCGCCAGCTATGCCGAAATACCGTCGTCGAGGAGATCTCCTTCGGTCTCGAGCTCCAAGGCGCGCCCGCCGATGCCGCACAGGAGAGGGCACGTCGCGTCGCGGCCACCTTCGGCCTGCCCGAAAACGCCTCCCCCTTCAACCTCTCCCGCGGCCAACGTCAGATGGTCGCGCTCGCAAGCGTCGTGGCCCTCGAACCCGAGCTCATCATCCTTGATGAGCCCACGAGCGGGCTTGACTACCGTGAATGCATGACCGTCATGGAGACGGTCCGCCAACGCGCCCTCGACGGCGCCGCCGTCGTCATGGTCTGCCACGACATGGAGGTCGTGAGCGATTTCGCCGACACCCTCGCCGTCATGACGGAGGGCAGGCTGATCGAAGTCGGCCCCTCCCGCGAGGTATTCGCAAACGACGCGCTGCTCGCCCATGCGCGCATCGCAGCGCCGTGCGTGCCCGCGCTCGGCAAGCGCCTGGCAGCCCGTTTCCACCCCTCGTTCGCCCACATAACCGAAGTCGCCGACCTCGTCGCCCTCGTCAAGGAGCTGAAGGCCCATGCTTGATGTCATCGATTACACTCCCGGGAAGAGCCTGCTGCACCGTCTCAACCCCGTGACGAAGCTCGCGATCGCAGCGGCGATCATCACCGCGACCTTTCTCACGCAAAGCCCCTTCGCCCTCACGGCCCTGCTCGCACTCACCCTGGCAATCGGCGCCTACGCCGGCGTGGCAAGACGCCTGACGGGCCTGCTCAAAGTGCTCCTGCCCATCGTGGTCGTCATGTTCACCCTACAGGTCGCGTTCACTCCCACGGGCGAGCATATCGTCGCATTCGCAACCGTCGATGGCGTGATCGGCGGGCTGCGCGCATGCCTTCGCCTGGTCTGCGTCGCCTTGCCGCTCGTGCTCATGCTCAGCGTGACGAGACTCACGGACCTGGCCAATGCCTGCGTGGAGGTCCTCCACGTCCCCTATCGCTACGCGTTCACGTTCACCACGGCCCTTCGATTCGTCCCGGTGTTCACGCGCGAGATGAACGCCATCATGGAGGCTCAAACCGCGCGCGGCGTGCACTTTGACACCGGCAACCCGTTCAAGAAACTCGCCCTCATGATTCCCGTGTGCATCCCGCTGCTCGCAACCTCGGTGCAAAAGACCGACGCGACGGCGCTAGCGGCCGAGCAGCGCGGGTTTTACCTGCGCACGCGCGCCAGCTCCTATCGCCGCTATCCGATGACCGCCACAGACATCGCCGTCCTCGGCTGCTGTCTTGCGCTCGTGGCAATCGGATTCACCCTGTAGGCGCACCTGCACCGAGGCGCTAAGATAGCGATGCACGACGAATGAACCCGCCCGCGATGGGTGACGGCCCGATTTTGCCAGGAGGAACCATGCAGCTGACCGACCGTCTCGACGAGCGCACGCGCGAGCTTCTCGCCGACGGCTTCGATGCCGCGCGCGAACGCCCCGTGACCCTGCGCGCCAACACGCTCAAGGCAACTTCCGACCAGATCTCCGCGGCGCTCGACGCTGCCGGCATCGGTTATGCCCGCGTGCCCTGGTACGAAGACGCCTTCGTACTCGATGGCGCACGAGAGCGCGAGGTGTGGGGCCTCGACATCTACCGCGACGGCCTCGTGTACCTGCAGAGCCTCTCCTCCATGCTCCCGCCCCTCATCCTCGATCCGCTCAGGGGCGCCGACATCCTCGACATGTGTTCGGCCCCTGGCGGCAAAACCTCCCAGATCGCCGCCCTCACGGCCAACGGCGCACACCTCACCGCCTGCGAAATGAGCGCACCACGCGCCGAGAAACTCGCGTACAACCTCGACAAGCTCGGCGCTCAAAACGTGAACATCATGCGCACGGACGCGCGTCGCCTCGACGAGTTCTTCAGCTTCGATCAGATCCTGCTCGACGCGCCCTGCACGGGAACCGGCACATATCGCACGGGTGACGAACGAGCGGAAAAGCGCATGACGCCCCAACTGCTCGACAAGGTGGTCAAGTCCCAGCGCGCACTGCTGGACCGAGCGCTCACGGTCTTGAAACCCGGCGGCACCCTCGTCTACTCCACCTGTTCGGTTCTCCCCGAGGAAAACGACGAGCAGGTGCGTGCGGCCCTCAAGCGCCATCGCGACTGCAAGGTCGTACCGATCCTTGCAGGCAACGTCGACGACGGGCAGTCCGATCCGGAAGAGCGCGTCATCACGATCGCGCACGCCGACGAGGGTGAGCTCGCATGGCCGATTATGAATCTCCCGAACTCGCTCGAGGGAACACTGACCCTCGCCCCGACCAGGCTGTACGAGGGGTTCTACGTCGCCGTCATACAAAAACAGGCCCCTCGCACCAGACGATAAGGCCACGTTGGACAAACATGAAACGGGACCCCCGCGTCAATGGCGCGGGGGTCCCGGCGTTCACACGGATGCAAGCGTCCAATCGACGGCTATCGCTCGCGTTCCTCATCGCCCTTGCGGGCGTTGCGGTCCTTAAGGGTGGCGAACAGCAGGTATACCAGGGCCACCACGGCGATGGCGCCGGCGATCATGAGCACCGGGGCCAAAATGTCGAACATCTCCACGGCGGCACCATCCCTTCTCGCGCGCGGATGCGCACTCTCAAATTGCTCTCGCCGCCCCAGCATACCAGATTCGACCCCGATAGCCGCCATGGCGCAGGAACCACAAAGGCATGGAGACCGCGTGAGTGACGCCCCTTGGTCCTCTAAAGCATACGGGCGGGTACAATGAATCGACATTCGTCCTTCCCTCAAGGGGGCATCATGACCAACACCACTCCCGACGCCGGGCGCGCCTCTATACCCGACCCGCGCCCCGATGCCGTTGAACCGCAAATGGGCACCGGCTCCGCTGCCGCGTCCAACCCCATACCGGCCATCGAGCGCAACGTCGACCATACCGAGCTCGAACCCGGCGACACCGATACCGACCCCATCTCGGTGAGCGCCGAGGTCCCCGAGATGGGGTCGGTATCGGTGTTGGTCATGATG
>OMGU01000979.1_pt1 | contig 26656 bp, 18 predicted proteins | sample 1646121 | NCBI WGS metagenome assembly OMGU01 (sample SAMN05578581, study PRJEB25193) | human gut metagenome | biome: Human Microbiome; feature: human-associated habitat; material: feces | host: Homo sapiens | place: USA:Birmingham
AGCAGTTACTATAACAACCCTTACGATATGTTTACATCGCCTCCGGTCCGACCGTCAGGCTTCTCTCACTTCCCGCCTGCTCCCGGATATAACGCCGCGTTGCCGCCGTCGTCACAATCCCCAGCACCAGAATCAGACCGAGGGCAGCGATCATTCCTTTATTTTTCAAATTACTCTCAACCGCCTTTGCTATTCCTGTTCACTTGATAATTTTAAAATAGCACATTTAAGACGGTTTGAAAATAGATGATCGAAAGATGTAAACATATCGTAAGGGTTGTTATAGTAACTGCTCACAGGTAGGAATTTTCTGAACTGAAAATTCCGTACAATACAGTTCCGGATGCAGATTTTGCCGATTTGGAATGCGAAGCATCGGCAAACTCCTGTTACTGGGCACACATGTGTGAGCAGTAACGAGCTATACCCCCGGATCCACCATCAGCTCGTCCCCATCCGCCGCCGAAGTAGCCAAAAAGTCACATCTCTCATTCTCCGGATGCCCATTATGCCCCTTCACCCAGAAAAACGAAATCTGATGGGGTTCCTTGGCAGCGAGCAGGCGCTTCCATAGATCTACATTCTTAACCTCCTCATTTTTGCCGCGTTTCCAGCCCTTTTTGATCCAACCCTCGATCCAGTGCTGGTTAAAAGCGTTGACGAGATACTGGGAATCTGAATAGAGTTCGATCTCGCAGGGGCGGTTGAGCGCCTCGAGACCGGCGATGGCTGCCATCAGCTCCATACGGTTGTTCGTAGTTCGTTTGTAGCCGCCGGAAATCTCTTTCGTGTGCAGTTTTCCTGCCGGATCTACATAGTGAATGACGGTTCCAAATCCGCCCGGACCATCTGGATTGCCGCGGGCGGCGCCGTCTGTGTATATAGTTACTTTCAAGTCAGAAATCTCCTTTATGTCTATTATTGAAGCTTAGCGGTCCCACTTATCGCAGAGCGAGTTGATCTGGTCGGCAAAACGTGCTAAATCTTTGTTCGCCCCGCCCTCGTTATGCATAACAACACGGCGCAGGCGGTCGCAGGCTGCCAGCAGGCGGGCAAATACACCAGCCGCTTTCTTCGTTGCTTCGTTCACTGCCGGTTTCTGAATCGGAATACCCTTCGTAACAGTCACGAAGCATCCCTCTTTCAGGTCGTAGGAACTGCCGGAGAACGGAGCCATCGCATTGATGCCGTAAGTCTCCTTGACCGTCTCTGCAAATGCATCGCACACTGTGTCATCGCCGTGTACCACGAAGACCTGGGACGGTTTTTCCATAAAACTGCCAACCCACTCCAAAAGCCCGGTCTCGTCCGCATGACCGCTGATGCCCTCGATCTTCTCGATCCGTGCTTTGACCTCGATCGACTCACCGAACAGCTTCACTTCCTCGCGTCCCTCAGTAATGCTGCGTCCCAGTGTGCCGACTGCCTGATAGCCAGCAAACAAAATCGTACACTCCGGTCTCCAGAGGTTGTGTTTCAGATGATGGCGGATACGGCCCGCATCACACATGCCGGCTGCCGAGATGATAACCTTCGGTTCCTCGTTGAAGTTGATTGCAACGGAATCGCTGCTGGTGATCGAGAGATGCAGACCCGGGAAAGAAATCGGATTGATGCCCTTTTTTACCAGCTCCTTCGTCTCCTCATTGTAGCAATCCATCATATTGTCCTTGAACACGCCGGTCGCTTCCACCGCCATCGGGCTGTCTAAGTAAACCGGAAATACGCCGTGCCCGGTTACAAGGTTCTTCTCCTTGATAATACGGATGTAATTCAACACTTCCTGCGTTCTGCCGACCGCAAATGCCGGGATCACGACATTGCCGCCCTTATCCAGCGTCTCCTGAATCACGCGGGCAAATTCTTCCACGTGATCGCCTGTATTCTTGTGGAACCGACCGCCGTAAGTACTCTCCATAACAACATAATCCGCCTGACGGATGTACTGCGGGCTGCGGATGAGCGGCTTGTTTTTGTTACCGATATCACCTGAAAATACAATCTTCTTGGAACAATCGTCTTCCTTCATCCAGATCTCGATCGAAGCCGAACCAAGCAGATGTCCCACATCGACAAACCGAATCTCCAGATTGTCATTCAGACGGATAATCTCATTGTAATTGCAGGGGACAAAGTGATGCAGTACCCCTTCTGCATCGTTCATCGTGTAAATCGGTGTCACCTCCGGTTTTCCGGCACGCATGGCTTTCCGGTTTTTCCACTCCGCTTCTGACTCCTGGATATGGGCGCAATCTTTCAGCATGATATCACACAGATCGCAGGTCGCGCGCGTCGCCATAATCTGTCCGCGGAATCCCCTCGCATAGATAAGCGGAAGCAATCCCACATGATCGATATGGGCGTGCGTCACCAACACATAGTCCACATCCGAATACGGAATCGGAAGTTCTGCATTTTCATACTTGTTGATCCCCTGTTCCATACCGCAGTCAATCAGAATATTCAGCCCGCATGCCTCCAGAAAATGACAGCTGCCTGTAACCTCATGATCCGCACCGATAAATGTAAGCCTCATAAAATCAGCCCCCTGTTCTGTCGTTTGTGTTTCCGCATACCCCTTGCGGAAAGTGTTTTTGCTATTAGCTTCATTATAACTGATTTCTGACAATTTTGCAATTTCCCCGATAAAGTTTCGATAAAATTTTCATAAAATCACCTTATCTGTCCCACATTCCCATTCCAGACAACGCACCATTTTCCCAACAAGAGCCAGACCTATTCTATTATATAATAATACAGATCATCCCCCCATTGCTGTCATTGATGATTTTCTGCAGCGTATCCTGCAGCTTCACCTGGCAGTCCTCAGTGAGCTGGGAGATCTTCGCCTGAATCCCGTCATCGACGATCTGGGCGATTGATTTTCCAAAAATATTGGTTTCCCAGATGCCTTCCTCACCTTTTCCAGCATTCTCCCGGATGTATCGGATCAAATCCTCTGCCTGCTGTTCATTTCCCACAATCGGCGCGATCTCAGTCTCAATCTGCGCCTTGATGAGATTGATGGACGGCGCCTGCGCTTTCATTTTGACTCCATATTTATTGCCGTGGCGCACCACCTGCGGCTCATCGAGGACGATCTCCCCGCGTTCCGGCGTGACAACCCCATAGCCCTTCTTGCGCGCCTGCGTGAGCGCCACGGATGCCTTTTCATACTCGCTCTGCATCGACGCCAACCGCTTCAAGGTCTGCATCAGCTGATACTCGCCCTCGATCGGCATTCCCACATACTCGCTGAGGACCTGATAATAATGCCCGTCGTCCAGCTCGACCACCGCCTGAACGCTGCCATCATCCATTTTCATTGATACAATCCGGATCCGACGGATCGCTTCCCCTGTTTCCTCCGGCAGCGCCAACGCCACATCGCGCATATGTACCGTCCGATCCATCATCCCCCGGACTGCCTGTATGACCTCCGATTTAAGCCAATGGCTGTTTGGCAGAATCTCCAGCCATTTCGGAATCGAAAAATCGATCTCCGTGACCGGGAATTCCAGAAGCACCTGCCCCAGAATCTCCCGGATATCCTCGGCGCGCAGCTGCTCACAGTTGACTGGGAGCACCTGCACCTCATATTTTTCGGTCATCCGGGCTGCCAGCGCCCGCGTCTCCTCCGAATATGGTTTCTGCGAGTTTAAAAGCACCAGAAACGGCTTTCCCAGTTTTTTCAGTTCCTGCACGGTCTTCTCTTCCGCCGGAACATAATTCTCCCGTTTCAACTCCCCGAAACTGCCGTCCGCCGTAACCACAAGCCCGATCGTCGAATGATCCGTGATGACCTTGCGCGTTCCCAGCTCGGCTGCCGCTGTAAATGGGATCTCCTCCTCATACCACGGCGTCCGCACCATGCGTTCTTTCTCGTTTTCAATATGACCGGCAGCGCCCTCCACCATGAAACCGACGCAGTCGATCAGGCGAACCCGCACCTCCACACCGTCCCCAAGCGAGAGCTTTGCCGCCTCTTTAGGGATAAATTTCGGTTCCGTTGTCATGATCGTTTTCCCCGCCGAAGACTGGGGAAGTTCATCCCGGGCGCGCTCGCGGGCATGGACATCTTCCAGCCCCGGAAGGACGAGAAGTTCCATAAAGCGCTTAATAAAGGTCGATTTCCCTGTCCGAACCGGACCAACCACCCCAATATAGATCTCGCCGCCGGTTCGCGCCTGGATATCGCTGTATACATTAAAATGATCCATAAAAATACCCCCTTGGTCTGCTGATACAATGTATTCAGACCATAAGGGGGTTATGAATATTCCCATTTGGAAAGCTCCGGCTCACAGAACATTTTTATTCGCTCAGATAAGCCTTCTTCACTCTCTCATTATTCATCAGTTCTTTCGCATCACCGCTCAAAACGATATTGCCCGTCTCAAGCACATATGCTTTATTGGAAATGGAGAGCGCTTTTTTCGCATTCTGCTCGACCAGAAGAACGGTCACTCCGTCCTTGTTGATTTCCTGGATAATATCGAAAATCTCATTAACATAGAGTGGGGACAGACCCATCGACGGCTCGTCGAGAACGATCAGGCGCGGGTGGCTCATGAGGGCGCGTCCCATCGCAAGCATCTGCTGCTCGCCGCCGGACAAAGTTCCGGCAAGCTGGTTCTTGCGCTCTTTCAGACGCGGGAAACGCTTGTAAATCATTTCGATCGTATCTTCAATTTCCTTCTTGTCATTTCTCGTATACGCACCCATTTTCAGGTTCTGGAGAACCGTCAGGGAAGCGAACACACGGCGCCCCTCCGGCACGTGGGCGATTCCCATTGATACCAGCTTATAGCCCGGTACATGGGTAATATCCGTTCCCTCAAATGTGATATTGCCTGCCTTGGACGGCAGCAGACCCGTGATCGTGTGAAGCGTCGTCGTCTTTCCGGCTCCGTTGGCACCGATCAGCGCTACCACATCGCCCTGTTCTACCTCAAAGGAAATTCCCTTGAGTGCCTGTATCACACCATAATATACCTGTAAATCTTTTACTTCCAGCATTGACATACGAAACTTCCCCCTATTCTCCCAGATATGCTTTGATAACTTCTGGATTGCTGAGTACCTCGCTGGTCGGTCCCTCTGCCAGCATATGACCGAAGTTTAAGACCGTCAGGCGCTCGCAGATGCCGGAGACCAGCTTCATATCATGCTCAATGAGAAGTACGGTCATATCAAAATGATCGCGCACGAAACGGATCGTCTTCATCAGCTCTGCCGTCTCATTCGGGTTCATGCCGGCTGCTGGCTCATCAAGAAGCAGAAGCTTCGGCTCGGTCGCCAGCGCTCTGGCGATCTCCAGCTTTCTCTGCTTGCCGTATGGGAGGTTCGATGCCTTATAATCAAACTCTTTGTCGAGGTCAAACACCTTCAAAAGCTCCATCGCGCGCTCATCCATCTCTTTCTCAACCTTGTAATAGGACGGAAGACGCAGAATGCCGCTCAGCGTAGAATATTTATGATGGTTGTGAAGACCAACCTTTACATTGTCAAGCACGCTCAGCTCCTTGAACAGACGGATATTCTGGAAGGTTCTCGCGATGCCTGCCTGATTGATCTGGATTGCCTTGTGACCGGTAATGTCCTTTCCATCCAGCAGAATCCGTCCGCCATCCGGCTTGTACACGCCCGTCAAAAGGTTGAAAATAGTCGTTTTACCAGCGCCGTTCGGTCCGATCAGGCCGTAGAGCTGTCCTTTTTCTATCGTGATGCTGAAATCATCGACCGCTTTCAGACCGCCAAAAGAAATACTTAAATTTTTTACATCCAGCATTGCCATGATTTACGCCTCCCCTTCTGTCTTCTTTTTCCGGAATGATGAAAAGATGCGCCCGCGGACCTCGATCGCCTTCGGACTGGAGGTCAAAAGCATCATTACAATCAGGACGACCGCGTAAATCAGCATACGGTAATTATTGAGGCTTCGAAGCATCTCCGGAAGCAGGGTTAAGATAACCGCCGCGATCATGGAACCACGGATATTTCCGATGCCGCCCAGAACCACAAATACAAGGATCATAATGGACATATTATAACCGAAGCTTTTCGGGGTCGCTGCCAGCGTCGCCAGGTTGTGTGCGTACAGGACGCCTGCCACACCGGCTAAAGAAGCAGAGATGGTAAATGCCATCAGTTTGTATTTCGTGATATTGATACCCACAGACTCTGCCGCAATACGGTTATCGCGGATCGCCATGATCGCACGGCCTGTCCGGGAATTGATGATATTCAATACAATAAACAGGGTCAGGAGTACCAGGATAATGCCGATCGTAAAGGTCGCCGTTTTCGGTGTACCTGTGATACCCTGTGCACCCTTGATGATCACCTGACCATCCGCTGCCAGCTTTAAGGAAGCTACATCTTTCATGGAAACGTGGATTCCGTTTCCGTCGATGCCGACGTACAGAACATTGATAATATTTTTAACGATCTCACCGAATGCCAGCGTTACAATCGCCAGATAGTCTCCTTTCAGACGCAGAACCGGAATACCGATGAGGATACCAAATACCGCCGCTACCGCCGCACCGACAAAGAGCGCCAGAATGAAGCGTACCTGGTTGCTTGCGATCAGATTTTTCATGGCATGATTAAAAAATGCACCTGAAAACGCACCCGCACACATGAATCCGGCATGACCCAGACTCAGCTCGCCGAGGATACCAACCGTGAGGTTTAAGGAAACCGCCAAAATCGTATAGGTACAAAGTGGAACCAGAATACCCTTTAAAAGACTGTTTACATGGCCGCCTGCCATCATAATCTGAATCAGAATGTAACAGCCGATTACAATCGCATATGTGATCGCATTCTGAATCCGAATTTTATTTTTATATGCGTTCATTTTAAACACCTGCACTTTCTCTTGCTTATTGCAGTTCATGCACCATCTTGTTTTCACACGGCACTTTCCGTTTCAAAAGTCCCCGGCATGAACCATCGTATAATTTTCTCTATTATACTTTCTCCGTCATCTTCTTGCCGAGAATACCGGTCGGGCGGACCAGAAGCACGATAATCAGGACAGAGAATACGATCGCGTCAGAAAGCTGGGAGGAAATATACGCCTTGGCAAGGTTTTCAATGATACCAAGCAGGATACCGCCGATAAATGCGCCCGGGATCGAACCGATACCGCCAAATACCGCTGCCACGAATGCCTTGATACCCGGCATGGAACCGGTGTACGGAGACAGGGACGGGTACGCCGAGCAGAGCAGCACGCCTGCTACTGCCGCCAGGGCGGAACCAATCGCAAAGGTTACGGAGATCGTGCGGTTTACATTGATACCCATCAAGGTTGCCGCACCGCGATCCTCAGAAACTGCCAGCATCGCCTGCCCCATTTTCGTCTTGTTGATAAATGTCATCAGGGCAGCCATAATCACGATACAGCTTAAAATCGTCACGATCGTGACACTGGAGATCGAAAGCTTGCCGCCAGCCAGCTTTAATGCCGGTACAGTAATAACTGATGTAAACTGTCTCGCATTGGAACCAAAAATCAGAAGCGCCACGTTCTGGAGCAGATAACTGACACCGATCGCGGTGATCAGAACTGCCAGCGGGGACGCGTCACGCAACGGTCTGTATGCAACTCGCTCGATCGTAACGCCCAGCACTGTACACACAACCACCGAAGCCAGAATACCCACAACCGGAGAACCGCCCATCGTTGTGACAATCGTAAACACTGTGAAACCGCCTACCATGATGATATCGCCGTGTGCGAAGTTCAGCATACGCGCGATGCCATAAACCATGGTGTAGCCCAGTGCAATGATCGCATAGACACTTCCCAGACTGATACCATTGATTAAATAAGAAAGAAAACTCATATGTATACACCTACCTCTTTGTTTCTACGTTTTCGCATTTCCCTGTACACGCATTTCGCTGCACATGTTTACCTGTGACCGAATTTAGCAGAACAAACATGACCGTCTCGCAGTCCGCAGAAAGCAAACACCCAGTCGCCGTCGCAGGCAAGCATGTGCAGTGAACCGTTTTAAAAAGAAAGCTGTTACTAAATGCCCGGTAGCTATCTGTGCCGCCGGACATTCAGTAACAGTCCCATCAGAGCTACATACATATAGCCGCAACGGTTCTGCAGTTTTTAAATTTTTAATTACTGCATCATCTCATATTTGCCGTCTTTGATCTCTACAGCTTTCGGCGCTTTCTGCGGCTCGCCTTCTGCCGTCCAGTGCATCTCTGTACCGGTCAGACCATCGATCTGGATCTCAGTCATAGCTGTTTTCAGTGCATCGCAGATATCGGAAGTGCTCATATCCGGTGTGATCTCTGCCTTCTCTGCAGCTGCCTTAATTGCATATACGCCGTCGTAAGCATCTGCTGCGAACTGAAGCGGGTCGATGCCGTAAGCATCACGGTAAGCAGTTACGAAGTCCTGGCTGGACTCCTCGTCTACGGAGAACGGAGTCAGAAGCATCAGACCTTCTGCTAAGGACTTATCAAAGCCATCAACGCTCAGGATACCGTCCATACCATCACAGCCGAAGAACTGCGGATGGAAATCTTTATCGTTTGCCTGTTTCAGGATAACAGATGCCTCCTGATAGTAGATCGGCAGGAATACCAGATCAGCGCCGGACTCTTTTGCTTTATCAAGCTGTACGGAGAAATCGGTATTGTTATCAGATGTAAATGCCTCGCTGGCTACTACCTCCAGACCCTGATTCGGGGCCTCTGCTACGAAGGACTCGCGGATACCATCGGAGTACTCGCTGGAGCTGTCGTAGATGATAGCGATCTTGGTTGCCAGTTTGTGCTCGCCGATGTACTGAGCGGATGCACGTCCCTGATCCGGATCAGAATAGCATACGCGGAATGCGTTGTCGCCGGAAATACTCTCAACAGCAGATCCGGACGGAGTCAGCTGGAACAGGTTATCTGCTGCTGTCTCTGCTACAACTGCGATACACGGCTTGGAAGTAACGGTACCAAGAAGCATCTGCATGTTCCAGTCTTTTAAGGTATTGTATGCGTTGATCGTCTTCTCCGGATCATTCTCATCATCCTGGAAGTTGAACGCTACCTGGTAACCATTGATACCGCCAGCCTCGTTGATCTCATTGATTGCCAGCTCAGTACCATTCTTTACAGCCTCGCCGTAAGCGCCAGCCGCACCGGTGATCGGTCCGATACCGCCAATTTTAAATACTTCGCCGTCAGCTCCCTCTGCGCCCTGTGCGTCTTCTGCTGCTGATTCAGAAGTGCTCGCATTTCCAGAGCCACCGCAAGCGGTCATAGACATCGCCATCATGGCCGCAAGTCCAAGACTAACTACTCTTTTTTTCATAATATTCTCCTCCAATTCTATGCTGCAATGGAATACAGCAACTATTTGAATGAGGCAATTATAAATTTTACCCCTCTAATTGTCAATACAAAAACCACCTAAAAAAGAGGGAATTTAGCGGATTTTCAACTTTTTGCGCTAAATTCTCTCTTTTCCAGATCTTGTAGTTATATTAGATATTCTTACGGGTTATAGTAAACACTTTTCACAAGTTTTGTCCGTCTGACACAGACACCTGCATTTTCCAGAAAAACATAGTAGATCTCATTGCTATTTTTCCGAATTCTATCACTCAAATTCAGAAAAACGGCTGCCGTCTGAATTATCCTTCCCACGGAAGATCGCTCGATTCAATCCTCGGATCGCGCATCATCAGATCCGCCAGCGCCTCTTTCGGAGATTTTCCGTCAAACAGCACCTGATTGACCTGGGAAACAATCGGCATATCGCAGCCGTATTTCTGTGCCAGCAGAAGACCGGCTTTCGCAGAATAAACGCCCTCGACAACCATCTGCACTTCCTTCATCGCCTCATCCATCGTGTATCCCTTTCCAATCAGGATACCCGCCCGGCGGTTGCGGCTGTGCATGCTCGCACAGGTTACGATCAAATCACCGATGCCGGATAATCCGTAGAAGGTCTGCTGTTTTCCGCCCATTGCAATACCCAGACGGGCAATCTCCGCAATTCCGCGGGTGATCAGCGCCGCCTTCGTGTTATCGCCGCATCCCAGCCCATCCGCTGTACCGGCTGCCAGCGCAATGACATTTTTAAGAGCCGCACCAATCTCGACGCCCAGCATGTCCGGGCTGGTGTAAATGCGGAACACCGGACTCATGAACACACTCTGCATGAACTCGGCAGTCTTTTTGCGGTGCGCCGCTGCCACACAGGTAGTCGGAAGTCCCCGGCTCACCTCCTCGGCATGGCTCGGTCCGGAAAGGACGGCCACCTCCGCCAGCGGAAGTTCCTCCTCGATGACCTGTGACATCGTCATAAGACTCTGCTCCTCGATTCCCTTCGCCACATCCACGACAATCTGACCGTAACGCAGGTATTCCTTCATCTTCGCCGCCGTACTGCGGACATAGACGGACGGAACCGCCATAATCAGCATATCCTTCTCCGCCATCGCGGTGCGCAGATCCGCTGTCATCTGGATCGGATCCGGAAGTACAACCTCCGGCAGATTTTTATGCCGTCTGGTGCGGCTCATTTCCTGGATCTCTGTATCAAATGCGGACCAGATTGTCACATCCTGCCCATTATTGTTCAGAAGCACCGCCAGGGCTGTGCCCCAGGTTCCGGCTCCGATAATTCCTACTGCTGCCATCCTGATACCTCCCGACCTGCTTTTCTCTCTTCTTTCTCTCTACAGGTCAATGTTATTTGGAAATTTTTATACATTCCCACTACTTATGATGTTACGGTTCATGCATACGTGCCCAGTAACGGAATTTGCCGTGGCTTCGCATTTAAATACGGCAAATTCCTGCTGCCACCACGTTTTCTTACGGCACTTTCGGTTCCAAAAGTGCCTACCTGTGAACAATTACCTTATGGCAACTATGTAAAGTGTTGTTAAACTTCTCTCATGATTTCTTCGCGCCCAGTTTGTTTTCTGTGCCGGACAACAGACGCCCAATATTGCTCCGATGGCGCCAGATCGCCATGCACATCAGAATCGCGCCCAGTGCATAGAACTGGATGCGGTTCGGCGTGCTTACCCGGTAGGAACTCATGCTCTCAAAGATCACAAGCTCTGCAAAAAAGGTGATCGACACAAGAATCGAACCAAGCGATACATAGCGGGTCAGGAACACGGTCACGGAGAAAATCACGAAACAGGTCAGCGTAATCCGCAGATCCATCGCTGTCATGATACCCGCCATGCAGGCAATTCCCTTGCCGCCCTTGAATTTCAGGTAAAACGGGAAATTGTGACCGAGTGTGACTCCCAGACCCGCATACAATGCAAGAAGATCCACGTCCGCATTTTCCTTAAACAGCAGACGGCAGACTGCCATTGCAAACACCGCCTTGAAAAAGTCCCCTAAAAATACGATCGCGCCCGCTTTCTTTCCCATCACACGCAGGACGTTCGTAGAACCGGCATTTCCGCTGCCGTACTGGCGGATATCCATATGATTCGCCTTTCCATACAGATAGCCGGACTGGATCAGACCAAAGATATAGCCAATCACAATACAGATGAGACGTTCCATTATTGATCCTTCCCCTTTCTCTCGCGGATCAGGAATTTTAAGGAAGTTCCCTTGAATCCGAATGCGTCACGGATCTTGTTCTCGAGATACCGTGTATATGAGAAATGCATCAGTTCCTTATCATTGACAAACACAACGAATGTCGGCGGTTTGACCGCTACCTGTGTCATATAGTAGAGCTTTAAACGCTTGCCCTTGTCAGACGGCGGCTGCTGCAGTGCCACTGCCTCTGCCAGGATCTCATTGAGAACGCCAGTTGCAATACGCAGTGTCTGATTTTCGCGCACCATGTCGATCATCTCAAACAGCTTATTCATACGCTGTCCGGTCAGTGCGGATACGAACACGAACTCCGCATACGGAATAAAGGACAGAACGGTCTTAATCTTATTGGTGTACTCATAAATAGTCTTATCGGTCTTATCGATCGCATCCCATTTATTTACCACGATGATAATACCTTTTCCGCGCTCATGTGCGATACCGGCAATCTTTGCATCCTGCTCGGTTACTCCCTCTTTCGCGTCGATGACCATCAGAACCACATCAGCTCTCTCAACCGCCGTTACGGTACGGATGATGCTGTAGCGCTCCAGCTCCTCCTTGATCTTGCTCTTGCGGCGCAGACCTGCCGTATCGATAAAGACATACTCGGTACCGTTGCGGACAATCTCTGTATCGACTGCATCGCGGGTCGTACCGGCGATATCCGATACGATGACGCGGTTCTCGCCCAGAAGCTTATTTATAATAGAAGATTTACCTACGTTTGGTTTTCCGACAATCGCCACTCTCGGACGGTCATCCTCTTCCTCGTCGCCGCTTCCCTCCGGGAAATGTGCCACGACTTCATCCAGCAGATCGCCCAGTCCCAGACGGGAGGCTGCCGAGATCGCTACCGGATCACCGATACCGAGGTTGTAGAACTCATAGACATCATTGCCAAATTTCGCCGGATTGTCTACTTTATTGACCGCCAGAACAACCGGTTTTCTCGATTTACGCAGCATATCCGCCACCTTGGAATCCGAATCGGTCATGCCCTGACGTACATCTACGATAAACAGGATCACATCCGCCGTCGCGATCGCGATCTCCGCCTGCTCACGCATCTGGGACAGGATAATATCCTTCGTATCCGGCTCGATACCGCCAGTATCGATCAGGGTAAAAGCATGGTCTAACCAGGTACAGTCCGCGTAAATACGGTCACGCGTTACACCTGGAGTATCTTTTACAATCGAAATCATATCGCCCGCAAGGACGTTGAAAAGGGTGGATTTTCCCACGTTTGGACGTCCAACGACCGCCACCACCGGTTTCTTTTTCATATTTATGCCTCCATTTATTTTCATGCTCCGCAGCTGGTTTGTAAATCCACAGCTGCTATTTTTATTGTCCAGTTACTTGTTTCATTCATTGTGATGCATTTCACATCCAGACGCTTTCTTTCTGTGTGTCCGAAAGCACGTTTTCCACTGTATTTCCAGCCATCACGTTTCTTTCTCATCCTCCAGATCTGAGTCTTCCTCTTCAAAACAAATGACTTCGTCCGGGGCATCCTAATCCAGGTCTTCCGGCTCATATGCGTACACCTGTACGCCATCCAGATCTTCTTCCTGCCAGTTATCATCCATCTGAACGGCAAATTCCTCCGGATCCGGCTCATACTCGCCATGCCTGGAGCTTTCCTCCTTCACAGGAGCCAGAATTGCTTCCACAAAATCACGTCCGCTTGATTTTACAATATCCACCGGAACTTGTAAAGCATTTTGTACATCCGTGCGGGTCAGATCATCCAGAAATGTCTCCTCGCCGCTTCGGAACATGGCGCTTGGAAGCAGCAGGCGGCTGCCAAGCGGCTGTTCCTTTAACTGTGCAATCAGATCCTTTGCCGTGATCAGCCCCGCCACCGTGATCCGCTCACCAAAGAAGTCATTGCGGATCGCATATACATGTACCTTTTTCCCCGGGAACTGGCGGCACACGCGCTCTACATACTGCTCAATATACGGGGCAGCCAGCCGTCCCGTTGCAATCGAAATCTCCTCCGGGCACACCTCGCCAGCCTCTCCCGGATGCAGCTGCTCCAGCGCCTCGGCTATCTCCTCCTCCATCAGGCGAATCATGCCGACTCCATTTTCCAGCTGGATATAACCATCATAGCGATCCGCTTCCGGAAGCGGGCGCCCGGCGCCCATGTAAAACTCATCGCTGGCGTGAATGAAGTGAATACCGTGTTCCGCATAGATCTTCTTCTGCCATTTCTCTATCAAATCAATGGTATCGCCCAACTGCTCCGGTGTAAACGGCTCAAGCGGATACAGACCATCGCGGTACTTCGAGAGACCGACCGGCACGACCGAAACACTCTGCATCGCCGGAATGTATTTCGTCAGATCACGGATCGAACGGTCCAACTCCGCCCCGTCATTGACGCCCCGGCATAAAACGATCTGACCATTCATCGGGATATCCGCCTCATACAGGCGGTCGATTTTCTGGAGTGCCTCACCGGCAAAGCGGTTATGAAGCATCTTGCAGCGCAGCTCCGGATTTGTCGTCTGCACTGAAATATTGATCGGCGCCAGCTTAAACCGGATAATCCGCTCAATATCCTTATCCTTCATATTCGTCAGCGTGATATAGTTGCCCTGCAGGAACGAAAGTCTGGAATCATCGTCCTTAAAATACAGTGTCTCACGCATGCCCGGCGGCATCTGGTCGATGAAACAGAAGATGCACTTATTCCTGCAGGAACGATAATCGCTCATCAGACCATTTTCAAAGGTAATCCCCAGATCCTGATACTCATTTACGATATCCAGTTCCCACTCCTCGCCGTTCTTCTTGCGGACCAGCAGCGTAATCTCCTCACTGTTTATCTTATATTCATAATCAAAAATATCCTCTATCTCATCTCCATCGATCGTCAGAAGGACGTCCCCCGGCTCCAGCTCCATTTCCTCCGCAATCGAGCCCGGATCGACCGATTTTATCAGATGACCTTTTTTCATTTATAAAATCCTCATTTCAAATATTTTTAAACCCTAAGAATCCAGTATTATATTAACAGTAATCAGCTTTTTTGTAAAGTTGTGCTTCTGATTCGCAGATGCGGATTTTTTTTGTAATTTTCTCATTTGCTATTGACGTTTCTTATCGTAAAATGGTATAAAATAGTTGTATTATGTCCTGCAAATGGCAGACAAACTTGTACGCTCTGCCCGCATGCATCGAAGGACCTACACTGTTTGGAGGTATAATCATGTCGAATGACTACGTGTTTAATGACACGCTTCCGGTTGCGCCGCTTAAAATTGCCGCACTGGAGAGCTGCCGGGATCTGGCTGAGAAAGTCAACTCCCACATTATCAATTTCCGCCGCAACGATATTGAAGTCCTGAAAAAGCGTCAGGAAAATTTACAGTACCGCGGCTATGATGCTGATTCCTACATGCTTGACTGCGCGTGCCCGCGTTTCGGAAGCGGTGAAGCAAAAGGCATCGTCAATGAGTCTGTCCGTGGTACCGATATTTACGCCATGGTCGATGTAACCAACTACAGCCTGACCTACAAAATGAGCGGATTTACCAATCATATGTCCCCGGACGACCATTATCAGGATTTAAAACGTATCATCGGCGCATCCATTGCTACCGCACATCGTGTCAATGTTATCATGCCGTTCTTATATGAAGGACGCCAGCACAAGCGCAGCGGTCGTGAATCCCTTGACTGCGCGATGATGCTCGAAGAACTGATTCAGATGGGCGTAAGCAACATCATTACCTTCGATGCACATGACCCGCGTGTACAGAACTCCATTCCGTTAAGCGGTTTTGATAATTTCATGCCGACCTACCAGTTTATCAAGGCATTACTGAACCATGACAAAACCTTAAAGATCGACAAGGACAACCTGATGGTTATCAGCCCGGACGAGGGCGCTATGTCCCGCGCCGTATATCTGGCAAACAACCTAGGTGTTGACATGGGTATGTTCTACAAACGCCGCGATTACTCCCGTGTTGTCAATGGACGTAACCCGATCGTTGCCCATGAGTTCTTAGGTTCTTCCGTTGAAGGAAAGACCGTTCTCATCATTGATGACATGATCTCCTCCGGCGAGAGCATGCTGGACACCTGCCGCGCCCTCAAAGAGCGCAAGGCAAAACGCGTCGTTGTATGCGCTACCTTCGGTCTGTTCACCAACGGACTTGAGAAATTCGACGAATTTTTCGCAAAAGGTTACCTCGACTGCGTCGTAACCACCAACTTAAACTACCACACGCCGGAACTTCTTAAACGTGACTGGTATGTAGAAGCTGATATGAGCAAGTTTATCGCTGCAATCATCAACTCCCTGAACCATAACGTATCTCTGGAGAACGCACTGACACCGACTGCGAAGATCCAGAAGCTGATTAAGCGGTATAACGAGGGACAGATGTAATGAGAATTGACGGCTGATAAACGGCTGTAAATTTCAAAAAACTCCTGCATAAACAGATAAATCTTCATTCTGTGTATGCAGGAGTTTTTCTGATTTCATAGGAAATTGCGTCCTATGAAACAAAAAATTATTAATCTACTTAACCCGCGATTTGCAATTCAACCCATACCCGATCATTCCGCCAATCATTCCCCCTATAATATGAGTCATATGGGAAATATTGTCCCGAATCGTAATACCATCCCAGACCTGCTGCCCTATAAACAGAACCGCCACCAGAATGAACGTAACCGGTATTTCACCCTCGCGAAAATTTGTAAACGAAGATAATAGTATAAAGGCAAACACAACTCCACTGGCACCGCACAATGCGGTCGCCGGAAAAAGGATATAATTCGCCAGTCCAGTCACAAACGCTGTCACAAGGATAACCTCCAGAAGAACCCTCGATGAATATTTTTCTTCCAGCATCGGTCCAAGTAATAGCAGATAACTCATATTACCGATCAAATGCGACCAGTCCGCATGTCCAAATATATGTGTAAACATCCGGATCCACGTCATCGGTGACAGGAGGGAAGAATGGTATGTCATAAATAAAAGCAGCCCGCTTCTTCCGCCCGTGAGGTAGTTTAATAACGTGGCAGCAAAACTCACAGCCACTATAAAAATGTTAACCATACCATAGATGCCTGATTTCCGCGCCCCCCAGCCATCACAAATTCACCTTCTCCCATCCTCTCTCTAAATATCCATTCATCTTCCGTTTCAGCTCCTGATTCTCCTCCGCCTCCAACAGCGGATCTTTATCCATTAATTTCTTCACTTCATCCGAAACTGCCTTCAATATATCTGCATCTGCAAATATATCTGCTAAATGGAATTCGAGATCACCGCTCTGGCGGACGCCAAATAGGTCGCCGGGACCGCGCAGTTTTAAGTCTTCGGAGGCAATGTAAAAGCCGTCGTTTGACTTGTTGAGAATATCCAGCCGCTTTCCGGCGTCTTCTTCGCCGGAGGCGTTGACCATGATGCAGTAGGACTGGTCTTTTCCTCGACCGACGCGCCCGCGGAGCTGATGGAGCTGCGCCAGACCGAAACGCTCGGCATTTTCGATCATCATAACGGTGGCATTCGGGACATTGATTCCGACCTCGATGACCGTGGTGGATACCAGCACATGAATCTCATTTGCCGCAAATGCTTCCATGATCGCATTTTTTTCTTTTCCCTTCATCTTTCCGTGTAGATATTCCACCCGGATCGACGGGGACAGGGCGCGGCGCAGCTCTTCGGTATAATCGATGACGTTCTCTGCCTCCAGCATCTCGCTCGGCTCGACCATCGGGCAGATGACGTATGCCTGACGGCCGGCGCGGACTTCATTTTCGATGAAACGGTAGGCATTCGGGCGAAATTCACGGTTCACGACACAGTTCTTGATCGGCTGCCGGTTTGCCGGAAGTTCATCGATGATGGAAATATCAAGATCCCCATATAAAATAATCGCCAGCGTCCGCGGGATCGGCGTCGCACTCATGACAAGCACATGCGGCTCGCCGCCTTTTTTGCTCAGCATTTCCCGCTGTGCCACTCCAAAACGGTGCTGTTCATCCGTGATTACCAATGCCAGATTGTCGTACACCACTTTTTCCTGAATCAGCGCGTGGGTTCCAATCACGATATCTGCCTCATGATTTTCAATCGACTCTCTGGCAAGCCGTTTTTCCTTCGCTGTCATCGAACCGGTCAGAAGCACCGGACGATATGTGATTCCCAGCGACGCAAACAATTCGGTCATCGACTCGTAATGCTGGCGCGCCAGTACCTCCGTCGGCACCATCAGTGCCCCCTGATATCCATTTGCCGCCGCCTGCAGCAACGCCAGAATCGCCACAATCGTCTTACCCGAACCAACGTCGCCCTGAATCAATCGGGTCATGATATGCCCGCCAGACAAATCGGCGTACACCTCCCGGATTACCTTTTTCTGTGCCCCGGTCAGAGCATATGGGAGGCGCTCTTCCACCGACGCCATTTCCCCAGAAAACGTAAATGGATATGCGCTCTTTTTATCTTCTTTTTTGTCTTTGAGCAGGCGCACTGACATCAGGAACATGAAAAATTCATCAAACACAAGACGTTTCCGGGAAAACATCAGTTCTTCCCGGTTTGCCGGAAAATGGATGTGCTCCAGCGCATAGTTGATTTCCGCCAATCCGTACTTTTCCCGCAGACCAGCCGGCAGATATTCCCGTTCCATCTGGCGCATCGTGAGGGCTTCCGTGACTGCCTTTGCGATCGTCTTATTTCCAAGTCCCTTCGTCTGTCCGTAAACCGGCTGCATAGACGACACGACTTTCGCATACTGTTCCGGGCGGTAGATCTCCGGCTGCTCCATCGTAAGTCTTCCCCGTTTTTTTACCACACGGCCACGGAAAATAAAGCGTTCCCCCGCCTTGAGCGTCCCGCGCAGATAGGGCATATTGTACCATGCCAGCGCCAGTGCGCCTCCGCTGTCCCGCAATCCAGCCGTCGTAACCTGCAGGCGCGCTCCATACCGCACCACATCCGCCGTTTTTGCCAGGATTCCGCCGACTGCCGCGATCGTATCTTCCTTCAGTTCCGCGATCGGCTGCGCTTCCTTAAACTCGTCATAAGCACGCGGATAATAATGGAGCAGTTCTTCCACCGTTTCCACGCCTATTTTTTGAAATAACTTTGCCGTCTTTTCACCGATGCCCTTGACAGCGGTTATATTCTGCTGTTCCATCTATCTCCTCCTGCTTTTCAGAATATTCTCCGGAAAATCAGCCACGCGGACAGTTACCGGACAAAAAATCCGGGAATACATTGGAATGAAAGAGAGGCAGGACGCAGGGATCTCTCCCCTGACCTGCCTCATTTCATACTTATGAATTATTTTGTTTTATACGTCAAATGTTTTATCTGCGCCATCACATAGAAAATTCATTTTCTTGTTATCTGCATTTTCTCAGCCAATCGTGCAGATTCATTTAACGCATTTCAATCACTTTAAACGACCTAAATCTACTCTACCGAAATCATATAATAATAAATCGGCTGCCCGCCATTCTGGCATTCAAATTCGCAGGATGTAAATTCTTTGCGGGCTTTCTCACAGAATGCCTCTGCGTCCTCTTCCGTGACATCCTCACCATAATAGATCGTCACAAGCTCAGACTCATCATCTACCATCTTACGAAGTGACTCCATCGCGGTCTCCTCGATATTCTTGCCAACTGCCAGCATGCCGCTGTCGCCGATCCCCATGATATCGCCCTCTGCGATCTCCATACCATCGATCGATGTATTGCGGACTGCGTAGGTAATCTGACCGGTCTTAACGTGGCTCATCTCCTCGGTCATCTGTTCCATATTTTCTTCCGCCGTCAGATCCGGAGCAAAATTAATCAGCGCCGTGATACCCTGCGGAACCGTCTTGGACGGAACTACATATACCTTGGTATCTTCTGACAGGCTCTTTGCCTGTTCTGCCGCCAGAATAATATTTTTATTGTTCGGCAGAATGTAAACTGTCTCGGCATGGACTTTTTCGATTGCTTCCAGCATATCCTCCGTACTCGGATTCATCGTTTGTCCGCCCTCGATGATATAGTCAGCGCCGATGCCCTTGAAAATCTCAGAAAGACCTTCTCCGACCGATACGGCGATAAATCCATATTTCTTGCGTGGTTCTTTCTTCTTCTCTTTGGCTTCTTCTTCTGCCTTCTGCTGTGCCGCCAGACGTTCGGAATCTTTGATCAGTTTCTCCTGATGTTCCTCGCGCATATTGTCAATCTTGATGCGGGACAGGGAACCGTAGGTCAGTGCTTTCTGAATCGCCAGACCTGGATCGTTTGTATGAACGTGAATCTTGACAATATCATCATCTGCCACAACTACCAGGGAGTCGCCGATCGTGCTCAGATAATCTTTCAGTTCCTGCTCTGTCGTCTCATCCGCCGGTTTTTCTGCATTGATAATAAATTCCGTACAATAACCAAAACGGATATCCGCTGCCTGCGTGCTTCCGGCGCCTGTTGCTGTTTTTGCCGCTCCATTTCCCGATACAGACGGAGTAACTGCCGCGTCGATATCCACGACTTTTCCTTTTAAGCCCTCAATACAACCCTTGATAACCTGAATCAGACCCTGTCCGCCAGAATCCACTACACCTGCCTCTTTCAGAACCGGAAGCATCTCCGGTGTCTGGCTTAAAACATACTCGCCATGCTCCAATACTTTCTCTGAAAATTCAAGTACGTCCTCGGTCTGCGGTGCCAGTTCTGCCGCTTTATCCGCCATTCCCTTGGCAACAGTCAGAATCGTACCTTCCTTCGGCTTCATAACTGCCTTATAAGCTGTCTCCGTCGCACGGTTAAATGCGTCTGAGAGAACACTCGTCGTAATGACATCTACCGTCTTAATCTCTTTCGTAAATCCGCGGAAGAGCTGTGAAAGGATAACGCCGGAATTGCCTCGTGCGCCGCGCAGGGAACCGGAGGAAATCGCTCTCGCCAGCGCCTCCATCGTCGGATTTTCAACGGCTGCCACTTCTCTGGCGGCTGACAGAATCGTCATCGTCATGTTCGTACCGGTATCTCCATCTGGAACAGGAAATACGTTCAGCTCATTGATCCATTCCTTGTTGGCCTCCAGGCCCTTTGCTCCAGCCAGAAATGCATTCTTTAACATCCCGGCATCTATATAATTCATGCCCACAGGGTTTGTTCCTCCTTAATCTATCACTCTTACGCCTTCAACATAAATGCTGATTTTCTCAACCTTCATGCCAGTAAACTCTTCTACTTTATATTTTACACTCTCGATCAGGTTGTCCGCAACGGTAGAGATGCTGACCCCGTATGCCACGATTACGTGGAAATCGATGCTGAGTGCATTGTCCTTGATGGCTACGTTGATGCCGTGTGTCAGGCTTTCTCTTTTAAGCAGTCTTACCAGACCATCTTTCATACTGACAGCCGCCATGCCAACGATACCGAAGCATTCTACTGCTGTCGTTCCGGCGTACATTGCAATTACTTCCGGATCGATCTGGATCGAACCCATTTTATTGTCGATGCGTCCTTTCATATTGACAGCCTCCGTTTCTTTACTTGTTTTTGTTTGATTCGAATTTTATGCCATGATTTTTGACGGGCTGGACATGCGGAGCCGAAGCGGCTCCTGTGTCGGCGCGTGGGATGAAATATATGCGTCTCTCTACCCCGTCATGCAGCTCGATTCCGCTTCGCTCCATCTCGCTCACGGGCTTCGCCCTATGGATAAAAATGTCTGAAATACGGCTTATGTGCAAGCACAACACCGTTTTTCAGCCTTTTTTATCCGCATGACTCATGGCTTACGCGTATATTATACACCACCCACGTTAAAAAGGAAATAGAAAATAGACATCTGTCGAAAACTTTTTTTATTTTTTTTGGTTTTTCACTTGCATATTTTTCTATTTTCTGCTATTATACCTTTGTTATGGATTTTAATAGGAAGTCCAATGATCGGTTAAGGAGGTGCTACGATGGCTAAGTGTGCAATCTGCGAGAAAGCTGCTCATTTTGGTAATGCAGTGAGTCATTCACATAGAAGATCTAACAAAATGTGGAAAGCTAACGTTAAGTCTGTTAAGGTTAAAACTAATGGCGGAGCTCAGAAGATGTATGTATGTACTTCTTGCTTAAGATCCGGTTTAGTTGAAAGAGCCTAAATCGAGTTTAACTGGCCTCAGGTGTCTGCCTGAGGCTTTTTTCTTGTCCTTAGCATAATGAACGACAAAAAATGTTGGAAATATGCTTTTTGAGCACATTCCAACATTTTATATAAAACCTCTCCTTCAAAACACCCTAAAACAAGTTCAGCAGCGTTCCATACAGCTTCTCATTTCCCATCACCACCAGCGCCAGTTCTTCTTTTGCCTCGCTGAGCTGATAAAAAAGATGTCTCACATCGCGCTCCGTCGAGCGCAGATATCCCATTTCATCATAATAATAGCGCCCATCCAGCCGATGCACCATGCGATCGACTTCTCGCGTATGGCGAGATTGTATTTCTACGGCAGAATCGGATTGCTTTTCCAGTTTTTCCTGCCAATCGGATTCCTGGCACTCATATCCCTGACGGATGTAATCATTCAGCAAATTAGCTGCTTCTGACTCATCGTTGGCATAAACCACCGCGACATGGGGATAGTGCCGCATTCCGCGTCCGTGCGGCAGGTGCATCATATTTTGTATAAAATAGGAAAGTTCTGCATTCGCACGGATCCGATTCGTCAGGTGGAATGTCTGGATTCCCGGCTGTTCCCCCAAGAGCTTGATTGCACCCAGATCCAATTCTTCCGGCGAAATCATATCCTCACAGTTACTGGAAAAAATAACCGGACGCGTTTTGCCGATCTCCAGCAAAATTTCCAATGTATTGGGCGACAGAAGGTGTGCCTCATCTACTAAGATCGCGCTGTATGCTTCAAACCTGATTTCCGCTCCCGTTTGAACACTATCCTCCGCCAGGTACTCCACCCGCCGCAGCCGCTCATGCAGCACCTTCCACTCTTTTCCCGCTTCACCGCAGTGGATCATGCACACCCGCTGCCGCCCGGAGAGTTTCATCGCAATATCATATAAAAGCAGCGTTTTTCCCGTCCCCGGAAGCCCGGTAAACCAGAAATATCCCGTCCGGTCTGCCCGGATTTTCTTTAAAATCTGGCGTTCAATATCCCTCTGCTGGTATGTCAGGAAATATTCTTTCTTTAAGAAGCGTCCCGGCTCTGTGAGCGGCGAAATCAGGTACAGCTCCGCCTGAAACAAGTCTTCGATATCGCCTGAATAATCAGCACTCTCCTGCTGCAAATCCCGGCAGAGCTGTTCCCAGTCCGCCTCCACAATGCGGTCATGATTCGTCAGACGCACCAGGCGGTTCTGGCTGCTAATATAAGTGTACGAACGAATCGGCTTTCCCAGCGCCGCCAGATAATACCGGTTTTGTATGAGCTGCTTGCGGATCGCCTCATCCGACACCTGTCCGCTCTTTAATTCAAGGTTTAAAATTTGTTCTTCCTTGATCTGAAGCAGATCAAACTCTTTCCCCAGTCTCGGAATCTGAAACGAATAGAAAAAACGCAATGCGTACACCGCCTGCATATGTCTCTCCAACTCCGAAACAAGCGCTTTCATGCTGTCCAGCTCCCATTCCCGTATTTTCAGAAACACATCCCGCCCCGAAAGCTGTCGTTCCAGCTTTTGAAGGTATTCCGTATTCTGATTTCGGGTAATCGTGTAAATAGAGATTGCTTTCATACCTGTACCGCCTGCGTTCCTTTTCGCCCTTTCCAAACTTTATAGATCCTTCTTTTTGCCGCAGCACTCCATGAGCGCCGCCAGCACCTTATCCATCTGCAGTGGTTTTGCCAGATGCACATTCATCCCAGCTGCCAAGCACTGCCTGGCATCCTCTTCAAAGGCATTTGCCGTCATGGCAAGAATCGGAATCTGCCTTGCATCCGCCCGCGGAATCGCCCGGATCGCGCGTGTCGCAGCCAGACCATCCATCACCGGCATCATCACATCCATGAGAATCGCATCGAACGTCCCCGGAGGTGCCGCCTCAAAGCAGTCTACTGCCTTCTTCCCGTTCTTCACAATCGTGACATGGGCACCCGCATCGGTCAGAAGTGTTTCCGCGATGTCTGCATTCAACTCATTGTCCTCCGCCAAAAGCAGCTTCAAACCGTGAATATCTCCTGACGGCGCTGCTTCTTTAACCGGGAACTCCTCCGGCGGCGGTGCAATCTCAAATGGAATTTCCACCACAAACGTCGTTCCAATGCCGACCTCACTCGTCACTTCGATGTTTCCGTGCATCTGTTCAATCAGCCCTTTGACGATCGTCATTCCAAGCCCAGTTCCCTGATAAACACTGCGCGCATCATTTTTCTCCTGTGCAAACGGGTCAAAGATGTGATCCAGAAATTCCTGGCTCATGCCAACTCCCGTGTCCGAGATCGTCCACCTATAGACGCACCAGCCGTCCCGTACATCCTGCGCCTCCACCTTGGTACTGATTTTTCCGCCCGGACGATTGTATTTGATGCAGTTTCCATAAATATTCAGGAAAATCTGGCGCAGATGGAGCTGGCTGCCGTAAATATACGGATACGGAATCTCCGCTTCCCTTCTATCATACTCCCATTGAATGCCCGCATCTACCGCGCGCTCGATGATAATGCTCACGATATCGCGCGTCATCTCTGCCAATGAAATATAATCATGTGCCAGAATGATCTTTCCCTCTTCCAGCTTGCTCATCTGCAGCACATCATTGATGAGGGACAGCAGATGCCCCGCCGCTACCTGCATTTTCCGGTGATTTTCCATCACCATCTCCTTATCTTCAAAATGTGTCTCATCGATTTTCAAAAGCCCGATAATGCCATTGAGCGGTGTCCGGATATCGTGACTCATGCGGCTTAAGAAATCTGTTTTCGCCCGGTTTGCCGTCCGCATTTCATCAAATGCCGCCTGCAGGCGCGCGTGCTCCTGTTCATCCCGCGCGTGCATCTGCGACGTATCCTGCAGAAGAATGATCGCATGAACCACCGGCATCTCACAAGAAAGCTCCGTATCAAACACGATCGTCTGCGTCATCAGAACTGTTTTCTGTACCCAGCAGATCGTGCCATCTTCCTCCTGGATACAGTATTCCACGGAAATATGTTTCTCCCCTGCCTCAAACCGCTTCAACAGCTTAGCCGGATCATCTGCCAGACGATAGCTTCCCAAGGTCTCCTGGGTAACCATCTTCATATATTCACTGCAATAATCACGGTAAGAACACGGCAGCGGATAGTCCATAAATAGCTCCCGGCATTCCTCGTCTTTTCCATTCAAGACAACACTCTTCTCCAGAATATCCTTTGTCAAATTAACTGTATATATCATATCCGACAGATCCAGGAGTGCATCCACATAGCTGTCATTTTCCAGAATCGACTGTTTGAGCTGTTCATAATAAAGCGTCAGCTGTTCCTTCGCATCTGCCCGCCCTTCTGAACTTTTCCGGATCGTCTCAAATGCCAGCAGGAAATGATGCAGCTTTCCTTCCTCATCCCAATCTACCGGGATCAGCGTCAGGCGGCTGTAGAGTCCCTGACCGTTCGTGTCATACTGCAATTCGAGTAGATCTCCCTCCGCCTGCAGCTTCCCGGAAAGCTCTGAAACCTGCAGGCTCTGGCGGATGTGGGCGCGGTCAGCACGAGCCACCCGTTCCGCTGCTATCTGCTCCGCCGCACCGGAATAGCTTCCGTCTGACGCCAAAAAGAAATCAGCACTGGCACGGAGTGCCCGGTAGGTATCCATGTGCGCGTCGCAGTAGAGACAATCCGAAAAGTTTCTCCCGTACCGGTTTAAAAGCTTGAGCAGGTGGAAATCCAGCCGTTTTTCCGCTGCCGCTTCCTCGCGCTTTACATGGTTTTTGTTGATATACATATTTTTATCGGCAAAACTGAAAAGCTCCCTCATCGTGCTGCCCGGAAAATCACTGGCAAGTGCATACCCGACCGCATAGCTGAGCGGCATATCCGGATATCCCTTTGACTCCTCTGTCATCGCCTCCCGCACATGGGTGAGGCATTCCCGCATGGCCTCCTCATCCAGACCACGCGTAACGGCAATAAATTCATCGCCGCCGTCCCGCCCTACGAACTGTTCCGCAGGCATGGACGCGCGCAGGCAGACGGCGAACCGCCTGATATAGGCATCCCCCGCCTCATGCCCCATGCTGTTGTTGATTCGGCGGAGATTATTCAGGTCAAAACTGCATACTCCCACATTCTCTGCCGCCGGTTCCGGATCATCCAGCAATTCTTCGCATTTATTCTTATTGGGAAGTCCGGTCGCCTTGTCCAAATACACCTTTTTCTGCAGCGCACGGTTCATCGCCGCAAAGCGCACCGCCTTGATAAATTCATATCCAATCAGAAGCATCAGAACAATAATATCAATCGTGATATATTTTTCAATTACCGTCAGCGAGGATGCCTTCCGCTGGGAATACGCCTCCGCCAGTCCCGTCGCCTCATCACAGATTTCAAAGAACCGCTCGCTCTTATCAATGATCTCTGTATTCTCATAGCCGACTTCCCGGACACGCAGGATTTCATAGTGAAGCGCGGCAAAGTACTCCTCCAACTCCTGCATCTTACTCTGAAACGCCCCGTCATCAAGGCGCACCAGCCCCAGTTCGCCATTGCCATTCCGCAGACCGTCGACGAAGGCCTCAATATCCTGAATCATACCATCCTCCGGCTGACCGGAAATTTCCAATTTAATGATACGCTGCGTCTTTCCGCGCACCAGTCCCGCATAATTGACCACACGCGCCGTTCCCTGAATACTGGAGACAATTCCCATCATCACGATAATCAGTGCCGCCAGCACAACCGCCAGCACGCCGATGCAGATCTGTATTATGTTTGAAGTCTTTTTCTTCTTACTCTTATTCGCATTCTCGGAATCCATCGCTCCGTCCTCCCGTGAAAAAGAATGTGCCTTGGCACATTCTCGCGCCAAGCGCGGTCGCTTGCGACATGTTTCTGGT
>OMGU01001004.1_pt1 | contig 26192 bp, 9 predicted proteins | sample 1646121 | NCBI WGS metagenome assembly OMGU01 (sample SAMN05578581, study PRJEB25193) | human gut metagenome | biome: Human Microbiome; feature: human-associated habitat; material: feces | host: Homo sapiens | place: USA:Birmingham
ATGAAAAATTTGCAGCAGTGAGGAACCACCTCAAAGAGTTCAAGGAGGATGCAACATTTAACTATTTCGACGAGTTTGGATTGAACGAATACGTCAATTTCCTGCGTGATACCAAGGATATGAGAAACAGCACCATCGGCAAGCAAATGGGATTCCTCAAATGGTTCCTGCGCTGGAGCTTCAAGAAAGGACATCATCAGAACATTGCATACGATACATTCAAACCGAAACTGAAAACCACCTCGAAAAAAGTGATCTTCTTGACTTGGGATGAACTGAACAAATTGAAAGATTATCATATACCGCATGACAAACAATATTTGGAACGTGTCAGGGATGTCTTTCTGTTCTGTTGTTTCACGAGTTTACGATATTCGGATGTCCGTAACTTGAAAAGAAGCGATATTAAACCCGACCACATTGAAGTTACCACAGTCAAGACTGCGGACAGCCTGATAATCGAACTGAACGACCACAGCAAAGCCATTCTTGAAAAATACAAGGATGTTCATTTCGAGAATCACATGGCATTGCCCGTCATCAGCAATCAGAAGATGAACGATTATTTGAAGGAACTGGGCGAGCTGGCGGAAATCAACGAACCTGTACGGGAAACCTACTACAAAGGAAATGAGCGCATAGATGAAATCACGCCCAAATACGCATTGTTAAGCACCCATGCCGGAAGAAGAACATTCATCTGCAATGCGTTGGCTCTCGGAATCCCTGCACAGGTGGTTATGAAATGGACGGGACACAGTGACTACAAAGCCATGAAACCCTATATTGACATAGCGGATGACATTAGGGCAAATGCAATGAACAAGTTCAATCAACTATAAAAGTATCAATTAGTTTCATAGATTACCACCTTTGAATTATATTTGTATTCTGAAAATATCATAAGATGAACAACAACGGACATAACATAGAAAAGACGAACTTTGACGCATTTATAAATGCTGTCGGTTCGGAAATACAACAGGCACAAGTACGGCTGATTACCGCAGCCAATGCGCAAATGTTGTTCCATTACTGGAAAATGGGTAACTATATTCTCTATCATCAGCAACTGCACGGATGGGGAAGCAAAACCATCAAACAGTTGGCAAAGGCTATCCGGTTGAATTATCCCGAAAAGAAGGGCTATTCGGAACGCAACCTTACCTATATGTGTCAGTTTGCAAAAGCATATCCTTTGAGGGCATTGCAAAGTTTCATAGAAACGGATGCAAAGTTGATAGCTCCAAGTGTGGAGAAAATAGCAGACGAAGTACGCTACTTAAACGATGCGCAATTTACGCAAGAGCCTCTTACGCAAGTCCAATCCACTGATAACAAGGAAATTATAATCACGCAAGAACCTCTTGCGCAAATTCATAATGTAACCCAAACCGTATCTGATATTTACCGGATGGAAATTAAGGATATAGAAAGCGTATTCATGGCATCACCTGTTGCAAGAACCAATTGGGCAAGCCATGTGATTATGCTTAACAGTTCACTTCCATTGGGTGTAAGCTATTGGTACATGAAGCAGTCTGTGGAAATGGGCTGGAGCAGCAATGCTCTTAAAATACAAATTGAAACCAACCTGTACAGCAGACAAATCAGCAATAATAAGGTAAACAATTTCACAGCCACGCTTCCTGCACCGCAAAGCGACCTCGCCAATTACCTGTTGAAAGACCCGTACATCTTTGATTTGGCTGGAACTAAAGAGAAAGCAGATGAAAGGGACATAGAAGAACAGTTGGTTAAGCACGTTACCCGTTACTTGCTGGAAATGGGCAATGGCTTTGCTTTCGTTGCACGACAGAAGCATTTCCAAGTCGGAAACAGCGATTTCTATGCAGACCTGATATTATATTCTATTCCACTGCACGCATATATCGTGGTAGAATTAAAGGCTACCCCATTCAAACCGGAGTATGCAGGGCAACTGAACTTCTACATCAATGTGGTGGATGATAAACTGAGGGGAGAGAATGACAACAAGACTATCGGGTTGTTGCTGTGCAAGGGAAAAGACGAAGTTGTAGCACAATACGCATTGACAGGCTATGACCAGCCGATAGGCATCAGCGATTACCAACTGAGCAAGGCTATACCTGAAAACTTAAAATCGGCTCTGCCAAGTATAGAAGAAGTGGAAGAAGAACTGGCTTCCTTTCTTGATAAAGACAAAAATCCATAAACCCAAGATATATGGCAGGAGAAATACTGATTATGATTCCCCAATACGGTGAACTCAACCGAATATACAGTGACTTTATTGTAAGCCATACTTTTTCTTTTGACAAGCAGAAATTCATCACGAACTTCTACAAGCAATACAATGACACAAAAGCTTTTGAAGCCGCTATCCTTGAATTGGTACTTGACAAGCAGAAAGAACAGTACACTCTGATTCTCGACAGTCTAAGAGCCGAGATAGAGAAAAACATGATGCTTTACGAAAAATATCCATTGCTTGATGATGAGATAATTTCTCGTGTGTGCTACCATTTCGCTGATAGATATAATATTGATATAGAGGAACAACTGGAGGTTACACAAAGACTAAACAAGCCTTTGAACGAGGCATATAACAGATATGATTCTATTGGTTACAGGGAACATACGGCAGAAGAAGAAAAGCAAGCCGAAAAGGAATATGAACGCTGCAAGGCTGAATATGAGAAAGAAAAAGAAGAACTGAACAGGCTTTATGAATTGCAAAAGCAAGCAAGAAAAGAGGCTTTCCAATATATAGAGAACTGCTGCGGAGATATTTATAAATTGAGTTTCCATTTTATGGAAATATTAGCAAAATATATTCCCGTAGCTAAAGATAAACCGGAAGAGCTAACCAAGCCAAGCGAACCCGATATGCAAGAAGAAGCACCCAAAGAGGAACAACACGAATATTTCGACATGGAGTTGCTTTCGCACGTTTACACGACCTGCGTAGGAGAACAATTCGAGAATATTTCCGAATATGATTTCTATGCTTGTATGAATCTGCACCCCGGCAAATGCAAGCTGAAAATAAAAACGAGAGAGAAAATACGTGTCTGCTACCTGATATTCCTGATGGGTGAACAACTGCCCAAACTTGACAGGGAGAATTGGAAAAAGAATATCCTCAAAATGCTGGATATTGAAGAGAACTATTACAAGTCAAAATACAAGGAACCTGTTTCCGATTTCCCAAGTGACAGCAACCAGAAGTTCGCCAAAGAAATGGACGCAATATTCCGATAATCCGTGATATACCCTGACATATTACGAAATAACCACTTTTACCACTCAAATTAATTTTTGAGTGGTATTTTTATTGTCTGATATTCAAAGAAATAATAAAATATTCCATTTGCACTAACCACATCCTTACCACTTACAAACCTACCTAATTTTGCATCGTTCGAGAACAGAAATAACAGCCAGTGCGCAGGGCTGATTGTTAAACGACTAAATAGATTAGACGATGACAAATCTTCAAGAGTTATTATCAAAACCCGTCTGGCAGATGACAGGCGAAGAGTTCATATTCTTAAGCAAGCACGCTTCCGGTCAAACGGAAATGCAGCCACAGCCCGTTACGGACACAGAAAGGAAGTATGTGTACGGAATACTGGGCATTGCCAAACTGTTCGGGTGCAGCCTGCCCACCGCCAACCGCATCAAGAAAAGCGGAAAGATTGACAAGGCAATCACCCAGATAGGACGCAAGATTATCGTAGATGTGGAGCTTGCCCTTGAACTGGCCGGGAAGAAAACAGGAGGACGAAAATAACGGGAGGCATGGCTATGGACTATATTAAAGAGACTAAGGACATATCGGCAGAAGAAGCCATTATCCTTTGGCAAGCCTCACGTTTGAGCCTGTCGAAAAGTTATGAGAAAGCACCTGAAATCCTCAAAGTACATGGTTCTGTCATTGGGACATTGGGCAATTTCAGCGCATCCATCGGCAAAGCCAAAAGTAAAAAGACATTCAATGTATCGGCTATCGTAGCCGCCGCATTGAAGAACGGCACAGTGTTGCGGTATGTGGCGGAACTGCCGGAAGATAAGCGGAAAGTGCTTTATGTTGATACAGAACAAAGCCCTTACCATTGCCTGAAAGTCATGACACGCATTTTGCGGATGGCCGGCTTGCCAGATGACAGGGACAATGAGAACCTTGAATTTCTCGCTTTGAGAAAATACACGCCTGAGCAACGTATCAGGATTGTAGAACAGGCTATCTACAACACTCCCGACATTGGTCTTGTAATCATAGACGGCATCCGTGATATGGTGTACGACATCAACAGCCCCGGTGAATCCACACGCATCATATCCAAACTGATGCAGTGGACGGACGACAGGCAGATACACATCCATACGATACTGCATCAGAACAAGGGGGATGAGAATGCGAGAGGGCATATCGGTACGGAGTTGAACAACAAGGCGGAAACCGTATTGCAGGTAGAAAAGGACAAGGGCAACGGTGACATCAGCCATGTTTCAGCCATTCACATCCGGGCAATGGACTTTGAGCCTTTCGCATTCCGTATCAACGACAAAGCCCTTCCCGAACTCATTGAGGGATACAAACCTGAAACAAAGAAGCCGGGAAGACCCGAAGAAGAGAAGTTCGACCCTTACAGGCATATCACCGAGCAGCAGCACCGCATCGCATTGGAAGCCGCATTCGGTCTGAAAGAGGAATATGGTTACAAGGAACTGGAAGATGCTTTAATCAAGACCTATATGTCCGTGGGTGTAAAACTGAACCATAAAAAGGCGGTATCGCTCATCACCATGCTCCGCAACAAGCGGATGATAGTGCAGGAGAACGGCAGGAAATACACCTTCATGCCCGACTTCCACTATTAGCCCATTTCCCTGCAATCACTTCACTTTATTCTCGGGGTGTATATATTAGGAATATAGTGAAGTGCTTGGGGAATGGGACTAAATCACTTCACTTTATTACCGTATCCTATATATACGAGAATTTAGTGAAGTGATTATAGACCGTACTTCCTAAAAAGGTACGGGCGAAAAGAAAAACAAATCAATTTACCAACTACTAAAACAATCATTTTATGGATATACAGACAGCCAAGCAAATCAGGATAGCGGATTATCTGCACAGTTTGGGTTATTCACCAGTAAAACAACAAGGTATCAACCTTTGGTACAAATCCCCATTTAGAGAAGAGACTGAAGCATCGTTCAAAGTGAATACCGAACGAGAACAATGGTATGACTTCGGTTTGGGTAAAGGTGGTGGCATCATTGAACTGGCTGCACACCTGTATGCTACCGACCATGTACCTTACATCTTGAAACGGATAGCGGAACAGACACCATATGTGCGCCCGGTATCTTTCTCTTTTGGCAAGCAAAACTCTTCCGAACCGAGCTTCCAACAGTTGGAGATTGTTCCGCTGTCATCTCCTGCCCTGCTTGCCTACTTGCAAGGTAGAGGAATAAATACAGAACTGGCGAAAAGAGAATGTAGTGAAGCCCGTTTCACCCACAACGGCAAGCGGTACTTTGCCATCGCCTTTCCCAATGTATCGGATGGATATGAAATCCGCAACCGCTATTTCAAGGGCTGTATCGCCCCAAAGGAAATCTCCCACATCAGACAATCAGGGAAAGCGAGGAATACCTGTTATGTATTCGAGGGGTTCATGGATTACCTCTCCTTTTTGACATTGAGACAGGAGAGCTGCCCGAATTATCCGGAGTTGGACGGGCAGGACTACATTGTATTGAATTCCGTATCGAATATAAACAAGGTTCTCTATCCGTTGGGCAATTACGAACGCATTCACTGCTTTTTCGACAACGACCATGCAGGCATGGAAGCACTCCGGCAAATCCGCAAGGAATACGGCAGAGACAGATACATCCGTGACGCTTCGCAGACTTACAACGGATGCAAGGACTTGAACGAATACTTACAGAAACAGGCTGAGAGAAAAGGGCAAGTCCAATCCGTCAAAGGGGTGCGCAGCCAGTCACCGAAAAAGAAAAACGGCTTTCGGTTATAGCCCACTATAACTACACGCTTCGCTTTCGTAGTTGTGGGCTCTCCCGAGGGGATTAGGGCTTTGCCCTAATGACCCACTCAGGGCGTTTCTCCCCTGAGAACCCAGACCAAAGAGTGACCTTCTCTTTGGAAACTCCGCTTATGGGTTGCACCCCTAAGAACCCCTCTGAGAAAGCGAGCAAAGCAATCTATCGTAAACAATAAATCAGAATAGTAGTATGGCAATAAAATCAAGCGTACATATCAAGTCTTGCAACACCAAATCAAGCGAGGCTCACAATCGAAGGACTGCCGAATATATGCGTAATATCGGTGAATCCAAAATCTACATTGTGTCCGAACTCTCTGCTGACAACGAGCAATGGATAAACCCGAACTTCGGCAGCCCAAACCTGCAAACGCACTACGACAACATCAAACGGATGGTAAAGGAAAAGACAGGTCGTGCCATGCAGGAGAAAGAGCGTGAACGCAAAGGAAAGAACGGCAAGGTTATCAAAGTGGCAGGATGCTCACCCATCCGTGAGGGTGTGCTGCTCATCAAACCAGACACCACACTGGCAGACGTGAAGAAATTTGGCGAGGAATGCCAAAGACGTTGGGGCATCACTCCGCTTCAGCTCTTCCTGCACAAAGATGAAGGGCATTGGATGAACGGACAGCCTGATGCAGAGGACAAGGAAAGTTTCCAAGTCGGGGAAAAATGGTTCAAGCCGAATTACCATGCACACATCGTTTTTGACTGGATGAACCACGAAACCGGAAAGAGCCGAAAACTCAATGACGATGACATGATGCAGATGCAGACCTTGGCATCTGACATCCTCTCCATGCAACGTGGGCAATCCAAATCAGAGACAGGCAAGGAACATTTAGAACGAAATGATTTCATCATTGAGAAACAGAAAGCCGAACTGCAACGTATAGATGAAACCAAGCGACACAAGGAACAACAGGTAAGTCTTGCCGAACAGGAGCTCAAACTGGTAAAATCGGAAATACGCACGGACAAACTCAAAAGCGTAGCCACTGATGCTGCCACTGCCATAGCAAGCGGAGTTGGTTCTCTTTTCGGAAGTGGAAAGTTGAAAGAACTGGAACAAGCCAACGAGAAATTGCGTCAGGAAGTGGCCAAGCGCAATAAGGGTATTGACGAACTAAAAGCCAAGATGCAACAAATACAGGAACAGCACGACAAACAAATACGCAATCTTCAAGGAATACATAACCAAGAACTTGAAGCCAAAGACAGGGAAATATCAAGACTGAACACCTTGCTTGAAAAGGCATTCAACTGGTTTCCGATGCTCAAAGAAATGTTGAAAATGGAAAAATTATGCACAGTCATTGGATTTACCAAAGATATGATAGATTGTCTTCTAACAAAGAAAGAAGCTATCAGATGCAATGGAAAAATCTATTCCGAAGAGCATAAACGAAGATTTGAAATCAAAAATGATATTTTCAAAGTTGAGAAAAATTCGGTTGATAATAATAAATTGGTGCTTACAATAAACAGGCAACCAATAAGCGAATGGTTCAAAGAGCAATGGGAAAAACTTCGGCAAGGTCTGCGACAATCAGCAGAAGAACCAAGAAAAAGTAGAGGATTCAAATTATAATTTTTGCTCTCTATAATGCAAAACATCAACAAAATAACTATTTTTGTATTCGGATTGAAGCAACTCTCTCCGAGACATATTAGAAATTGAAGAAGCGTTATGCTTGTCTTATAGTTGAAAACCTAGGAAATTTTCAAATGAACAAAGAGAGCATAGTGGTTCTCACGCTATAGCGTGGGCTGCTATTCTTACATCTTGTTCATTGGGTTTTCCTAGGACCTTCAGCTAAGACGTAATTTTGCAGTGCCACGCTTTTTTTGCAAATTTACCGTGACAGGTAAGACGTTTTTTGTCTGAGGAGTAGAGTTATTTTGTAACCGAATAAAGAAAAACACTATGGGAAAACTTGAAAAATGCCTGTACATCATAGAGCTTCTGTCGCGTGGCAAACCGATGTCGCTCAAGGAAATCAACCATCATTGGGAATATTCCTCTCTCTATGACGGAGAAATCATACCCAAAACATTCGGACGATACAAGGAGTATGTCTCCAATGTCTTTGCCATTGACATAGAGTATGATACGGGAGCAAGGAAGTATTACATCTCCAATTTTGACTATATAAAGAACAACTCGCTTTACAAATATCTGCTTTCCGCTTTCCACGTGCAAGGGCTCTCCGAACTGGCCATGAAGCATCGCAGAGAGTTGGTCTTGGAAGATGTGCCCAGCGGTGTGGAGCATCTGCATGCTATTCTCGAAGCCATTGACCGCAAGGTAGTGGTTGAGTTCGACTATCACTCTTTCAACCGGCAAGCAGTAAAGCACCACGAATGTATTCCTTGCTTTCTTAAGACATGGGAACAGCGCTGGTATCTCATTGCCGAGCCGCTGAATCGCAAGAATCCCTCAGTCTATGCACTGGAGCGTATCAGTAACTTACGGTTGACAGAACAACAGCTTTCCCCTTCACCACATATCAATCCGCAAAGCTACTTTGATGGTTGCTATGGCGTGAATCACGAGGACTGCCCCCCTGTACCTATTAAGATAAAGGTGTATGGCAGTCAAGTGGATTACGTCAGGGCACGACCTATTCATATTTCACAAGAGGAAGTGGAGCAAGGGGATGGCTGGAGTGTATTCAGCTACTGGCTTCGCCCGAGCTATAACTTTTATCAGATGCTGTTGTGGCATAGGGAGAAGGTAGAGGTGATGGAGCCGGAAGAGGTTAGAGGGGAGATGAAAAGGATTGTGAGGGAAATATCAAAACAATATAATTTTACAAAAAAACAGAATTATGAATGAGACATTAAAGCAAATAAGAATTAATGCATTGCAATATTCAGAGAAAGATATGGCTACAAAATTGGGATTACCATTATCTGAATACAAAGAAATCGAAAACGATAAACCTTTAAATTTTACACTGCTAATTAGGCTATCACAAGCTGTTGGTAAAACAATAGATGATTTACTTAATGCGCAGAAACAAGAATTTAAGTTTGATATCGATAATGCATTTCAGACTATAAGTGAGTTAAAAAGCAAACTTAATGATTTCGTGGCTCAAATACAGAATGCTAGTGAATCAACAGACTTGGATTTTCAAGAATTGCTATACACAGTCAATAAGATGACTCGTAAACCAAGAGTAGCCTTTATCGGGAGATCTGATGTAGGAAAAAGTACTCTTATTAATACGCTTATTGGTAACAAAACCGTTCCTGAAGCATGGACACCAACTACTTCGATAATTGTTTACGTAAAACATATTTCTGAGAAACCTGCCTATTGTGTGAATAATGTAATGATATTTAAATCTGACAAGAACCTCAATATTTGGGATGATACTAAATTGTCAGATGAGAAATATACAAAATCTTTCTGTATTGCGGAAGGCGATTATAATCTTCTACAAGATTATGGAGCAAGACAAGGATCCAAGTACGAACAAACAGATGCTTCATCTGCTGTTGTTTTTGTTGAATCTGATATCCTTAGCAATTGTGATTTATTAGATTTACCAGGATATGGAACAAAAGATAGAGAAGAAGATGACTCTTTACTAAAAAAGGTAAAAAATGTAGACATTCTTATATATATGTCAGTAGCTAATGGTTTTATGAGAGGAGATGATATAAACTGGCTTCAAGGAGAATTACCAAATCTTGCCCCTATTATTTTAAACAATAAACAATTAAAACCTTTATCCAATTTATATATTGTGGCTTCGCAAGCTCATACTGTTTCAAACGGCTCAATTGATGTACTCAATACTATTTTACAGAAAGGCGCAGATAGATTTGAACAAACATTATCACCAAACTATTGGAATAACCTTGGGCAAGCTGCAACGTCTAGCGATTTCCGTAGTCGTTTTTTCACATACTCAACAGATCAAGAATCATTGAGAAGTGACTTTGAGAAAGATTTAAGAACTCTCCTTCTTAAACTTCCTGAATTGATTAAGACTTCAGTTGTTGACTATATAAAAAATTATGCAAAAAGCGCAAAAGAAAATATAGAAGAATCTCTATGCTCATTTCGTGAGATTCTATTGGAAAGAGAAGAAAAGAAAAAAGAACTCGAAAAGAACAAAGCCAACGAGCCACAAAGAATCAACGAAAACGAAAATAAGAAAACTGAGATTATCAAAAAAATTAAAAGTTTATCACAGAAAGCATCTGTAGATATAACGAATAAATACAATGCTATACTAACAATTGATAATATTGTTCAAATTATTGAGAAAAACAATTGGAGTAAAAAAGAAGAAGATATGAAGCACTTAAGTGCAAAACTATCTAATACTCTTAATGATTCGTATACATCAGTTCTTAAAAAGTATTCAGAAGAACTATTCCGTGAGATAGAAGACTTTCTTGAAAATTTTGAACATACGACTAGGATTTTCACATCCAAAGAAGGAATTGAGGTTGGTCTTGGCTTTAATGTTAAAGCATCTTTTGCAGGAGGATTAGCAGGCTTGGCCACTTATGGTGCTTTATCTGTTTGGGCTGCCAGTTTAGGCAATTTAGGAGCATATATACTTGTAGCCAAAGGTGTAAGTGTGTTAGCTGCTATGGGGATTAGTGTCGGTGGAACAGCGGCGGCATCCGCTGCAATTGCAACTATAGGTGGGCCTATTGTTATAGTAATCAGTATTGCTGCTGTTTTAGCAAGTTTAGCGTATGTAATATTCTCTGGTGGTTGGAAGAAAGCTATATCGAAGAAAATAGTTAATGCGTACGATAAGAAGAATGTTCTTGCCAATTATTTAACTCAAAACGCAGCATATTGGACTGATACAGAAAATGCATTTAAGCAAGCATCGGAGAAGCTGGAAAAAGATTTTGAAAACTACATCGCTAATTTAAAGAAAGAAGTATATGAAAGCAACGATGAAGAAGTCAAGACTAAGATAGCTTTGTGTGAATATAAAATTAAAATTTACAATTCACTTTTAAAGAATTTATAATATGGAACTTTTTGAAAAATTAAAAGATAATTTTATTTGGGATGCTCAAATTGTTGGTAAGAATTTATTTTGCCAAAAGCCTAACGAAGAAACAATTTTCAACGAATATTTTTCTTTTTGTATAAAGATTGCTACATACCCAGTAGAAATAGAAACAAGAACTTTTTTTATAAATGAAGCAGAACTGGCTTTGAATGTATTCTCTGAAAAGTGCAATATTGATGAATCAAAGTTGAAAATCATACAAGATGCGAGAAGCGAACTTGTCGCTGTATCTAGGAAGATTAATGAAGACATCCAGAGCCAGACAGATGAACAAGGAAAATCGTCATTTGAAGCAAATAATAAAGTTTTGTCTGAATTATCGAAGCTCAAATCAGAAATGCTCCATGTTGTAGGACAGGCACAGTTTGACGACGTGTTAAAGAAAATGTCAGATTTAGAAGAAAGTTTAGATAAAACAATATTGGATAAACACCAAACTGCATTGTATAATTCGTTAACAAGAGATTTTTCTACTCTCATATCTCAAAAAATGACAGAAATTACGCATTGTGAAGATATTCAGTATAACAAAAGGGCCGCAAAATCCTTTAAGAAGGCATTCGACCTTTTTAAGGAAAATGAGGACAAGTATAAAAAATCTGATAGAGAACTTTATGGACTTGTGTCTGGATATTTGTTTGCATTTGATGCAAAAAGGCTTTTCAATGAATGCTTAGTGTACTATAACCACGTTTATTCTTATATCTTTAACAAATTAGATGACGATGGAAAATTTAGATTCACTCAATTCTCTTTTGACACACCGAAAGAACAATAACAAAATGAATAGCGTTCAATCAACATATAGACGAACTTCATTTGTTAGTGCAGGCGTAATAACTGCTCCTCTACAGTCTATAAATACGTTTTCTACAATTTCAACGACTAATAGTTTTAATATCCAATGTAGGGAGTTCACGGAAAACCTCCGTGAATTATCTCAACGATATAATGCAAAGGTTAGACAAGCCGTGGCACTTGATTCAACATATAAAAGTTCAAGAAGTCAAGGTGTTAAGTTGGCTTGGAAATATGAGAAGGCTGATGTTGAAATGGGTGGAAATGGAACTGCAAATTGGAATGAATCTCAAAAACAAGAGATTTTAGAAAGAGGAAGTGTTAGAGGGGCGGAGGGGCATCATCAACGTAATGTTGCAGCTCATCCTGAAGATCAAGCAGATCCTGATAACATTAAATTCTATAAGTCCAGAAAGGAACACTTAGAAGAGGGACACCATGGTGATTTTCATAATGAATCTGATGCTCCTCCAATAGATAAAGAGGCAAAGTTAGAACATACAAATCGGACAAGAGTTATTAGAAACGAACTTAAAGGTGCTGGGATTGCAGCTGTGATAGGTTTTATTTCAGGAGCTTCTATAGGCTTTATAGTAACAATAGCACAAAATGGAATTTCTCCTGATTCCCTTAAAGATGCTGCAATTAATGGTGGTAAAGCCGGATTAGAAGGTGCAGCTTTTGGATTGGTTAACCATATCGGTACAAGACTAATCGGTGATATCGCAACTAATGCTATGACTGGTTTGCTTTCAAATTTTGGTATAGAAATAACAGAAAATATTACGAAAGCATGTAATATAGGAGTAGTCGGTTCTATCGCCATCGTAACATTCTCTGTATATCAGTTTGTTAGGTTCAAAAGGAATGGAGTTACAACCAAAGATGCACTACATACTGTAGGAAAAAGCGCATTGATTTCTGTCGCTTCATTAGGGGCAACAATTGTTGTACAAGCCGCTTTTGGTGGTCCAGCAGCACTGGCTGTTAGCATCGGTATTGGTGCAGTAGCACTCAGTTATTCAATGTATAATGTATACCATGATAAAAAACTCATGAGTAAAATACATTGTTATACAATAAATAAGTCCTTATTTCGACATCAACAGGATTTGCTCTAATATAAAATTCTTTTATATCGGGAGGAATGTTAAACATATCACCTTCAAAAGGTTCAAAATAGTTTCTTGAATCCTGTTCTTTTGCCTTTTTTACAAATTCTTCAATTGTCATATTATTCAAAAATTAACGGATAGGACTTATTTATTGTATAACAATGTATTTTACTCATGAGTTTTTTATCATGGTATACATTATACATTGAATAACTGAGTGCTACTGCACCAATACCGATGCTAACAGCCAGTGCTGCTGGACCACCAAAAGCGGCTTGTACAACAATTGTTGCCCCTAATGAAGCGACAGAAATCAATGCGCTTTTTCCTACAGTATGTAGTGCATCTTTGGTTGTAACTCCATTCCTTTTGAACCTAACAAACTGATATACAGAGAATGTTACGATGGCGATAGAACCGACTACTCCTATATTACATGCTTTCGTAATATTTTCTGTTATTTCTATACCAAAATTTGAAAGCAAACCAGTCATAGCATTAGTTGCGATATCACCGATTAGTCTTGTACCGATATGGTTAACCAATCCAAAAGCTGCACCTTCTAATCCGGCTTTACCACCATTAATTGCAGCATCTTTAAGGGAATCAGGAGAAATTCCATTTTGTGCTATTGTTACTATAAAGCCTATAGAAGCTCCTGAAATAAAACCTATCACAGCTGCAATCCCAGCACCTTTAAGTTCGTTTCTAATAACTCTTGTCCGATTTGTATGTTCTAACTTTGCCTCTTTATCTATTGGAGGAGCATCAGATTCATTATGAAAATCACCATGGTGTCCCTCTTCTAAGTGTTCCTTTCTGGACTTATAGAATTTAATGTTATCAGGATCTGCTTGATCTTCAGGATGAGCTGCAACATTACGTTGATGATGCCCCTCCGCCCCTCTAACACTTCCTCTTTCTAAAATCTCTTGTTTTTGAGATTCATTCCAATTTGCAGTTCCATTTCCACCCATTTCAACATCAGCCTTCTCATATTTCCAAGCCAACTTAACACCTTGACTTCTTGAACTTTTATATGTTGAATCAAGTGCCACGGCTTGTCTAACCTTTGCATTATATCGTTGAGATAATTCACGGAGGTTTTCCGTGAACTCCCTACATTGGATATTAAAACTATTAGTCGTTGAAATTGTAGAAAACGTATTTATAGACTGTAGAGGAGCAGTTATTACGCCTGCACTAACAAATGAAGTTCGTCTATATGTTGATTGAACGCTATTCATTTTGTTATTGTTCTTTCGGTGTGTCAAAAGAGAATTGAGTGAATCTAAATTTTCCATCGTCATCTAATTTGTTAAAGATATAAGAATAAACGTGGTTATAGTACACTAAGCATTCATTGAAAAGCCTTTTTGCATCAAATGCAAACAAATATCCAGACACAAGTCCATAAAGTTCTCTATCAGATTTTTTATACTTGTCCTCATTTTCCTTAAAAAGGTCGAATGCCTTCTTAAAGGATTTTGCGGCCCTTTTGTTATACTGAATATCTTCACAATGCGTAATTTCTGTCATTTTTTGAGATATGAGAGTAGAAAAATCTCTTGTTAACGAATTATACAATGCAGTTTGGTGTTTATCCAATATTGTTTTATCTAAACTTTCTTCTAAATCTGACATTTTCTTTAACACGTCGTCAAACTGTGCCTGTCCTACAACATGGAGCATTTCTGATTTGAGCTTCGATAATTCAGACAAAACTTTATTATTTGCTTCAAATGACGATTTTCCTTGTTCATCTGTCTGGCTCTGGATGTCTTCATTAATCTTCCTAGATACAGCGACAAGTTCGCTTCTCGCATCTTGTATGATTTTCAACTTTGATTCATCAATATTGCACTTTTCAGAGAATACATTCAAAGCCAGTTCTGCTTCATTTATAAAAAAAGTTCTTGTTTCTATTTCTACTGGGTATGTAGCAATCTTTATACAAAAAGAAAAATATTCGTTGAAAATTGTTTCTTCGTTAGGCTTTTGGCAAAATAAATTCTTACCAACAATTTGAGCATCCCAAATAAAATTATCTTTTAATTTTTCAAAAAGTTCCATATTATAAATTCTTTAAAAGTGAATTGTAAATTTTAATTTTATATTCACACAAAGCTATCTTAGTCTTGACTTCTTCATCGTTGCTTTCATATACTTCTTTCTTTAAATTAGCGATGTAGTTTTCAAAATCTTTTTCCAGCTTCTCCGATGCTTGCTTAAATGCATTTTCTGTATCAGTCCAATATGCTGCGTTTTGAGTTAAATAATTGGCAAGAACATTCTTCTTATCGTACGCATTAACTATTTTCTTCGATATAGCTTTCTTCCAACCACCAGAGAATATTACATACGCTAAACTTGCTAAAACAGCAGCAATACTGATTACTATAACAATAGGCCCACCTATAGTTGCAATTGCAGCGGATGCCGCCGCTGTTCCACCGACACTAATCCCCATAGCAGCTAACACACTTACACCTTTGGCTACAAGTATATATGCTCCTAAATTGCCTAAACTGGCAGCCCAAACAGATAAAGCACCATAAGTGGCCAAGCCTGCTAATCCTCCTGCAAAAGATGCTTTAACATTAAAGCCAAGACCAACCTCAATTCCTTCTTTGGATGTGAAAATCCTAGTCGTATGTTCAAAATTTTCAAGAAAGTCTTCTATCTCACGGAATAGTTCTTCTGAATACTTTTTAAGAACTGATGTATACGAATCATTAAGAGTATTAGATAGTTTTGCACTTAAGTGCTTCATATCTTCTTCTTTTTTACTCCAATTGTTTTTCTCAATAATTTGAACAATATTATCAATTGTTAGTATAGCATTGTATTTATTCGTTATATCTACAGATGCTTTCTGTGATAAACTTTTAATTTTTTTGATAATCTCAGTTTTCTTATTTTCGTTTTCGTTGATTCTTTGTGGCTCGTTGGCTTTGTTCTTTTCGAGTTCTTTTTTCTTTTCTTCTCTTTCCAATAGAATCTCACGAAATGAGCATAGAGATTCTTCTATATTTTCTTTTGCGCTTTTTGCATAATTTTTTATATAGTCAACAACTGAAGTCTTAATCAATTCAGGAAGTTTAAGAAGGAGAGTTCTTAAATCTTTCTCAAAGTCACTTCTCAATGATTCTTGATCTGTTGAGTATGTGAAAAAACGACTACGGAAATCGCTAGACGTTGCAGCTTGCCCAAGGTTATTCCAATAGTTTGGTGATAATGTTTGTTCAAATCTATCTGCGCCTTTCTGTAAAATAGTATTGAGTACATCAATTGAGCCGTTTGAAACAGTATGAGCTTGCGAAGCCACAATATATAAATTGGATAAAGGTTTTAATTGTTTATTGTTTAAAATAATAGGGGCAAGATTTGGTAATTCTCCTTGAAGCCAGTTTATATCATCTCCTCTCATAAAACCATTAGCTACTGACATATATATAAGAATGTCTACATTTTTTACCTTTTTTAGTAAAGAGTCATCTTCTTCTCTATCTTTTGTTCCATATCCTGGTAAATCTAATAAATCACAATTGCTAAGGATATCAGATTCAACAAAAACAACAGCAGATGAAGCATCTGTTTGTTCGTACTTGGATCCTTGTCTTGCTCCATAATCTTGTAGAAGATTATAATCGCCTTCCGCAATACAGAAAGATTTTGTATATTTCTCATCTGACAATTTAGTATCATCCCAAATATTGAGGTTCTTGTCAGATTTAAATATCATTACATTATTCACACAATAGGCAGGTTTCTCAGAAATATGTTTTACGTAAACAATTATCGAAGTAGTTGGTGTCCATGCTTCAGGAACGGTTTTGTTACCAATAAGCGTATTAATAAGAGTACTTTTTCCTACATCAGATCTCCCGATAAAGGCTACTCTTGGTTTACGAGTCATCTTATTGACTGTGTATAGCAATTCTTGAAAATCCAAGTCTGTTGATTCACTAGCATTCTGTATTTGAGCCACGAAATCATTAAGTTTGCTTTTTAACTCACTTATAGTCTGAAATGCATTATCGATATCAAACTTAAATTCTTGTTTCTGCGCATTAAGTAAATCATCTATTGTTTTACCAACAGCTTGTGATAGCCTAATTAGCAGTGTAAAATTTAAAGGTTTATCGTTTTCGATTTCTTTGTATTCAGATAATGGTAATCCCAATTTTGTAGCCATATCTTTCTCTGAATATTGCAATGCATTAATTCTTATTTGCTTTAATGTCTCATTCATAATTCTGTTTTTTTGTAAAATTATATTGTTTTGATATTTCCCTCACAATCCTTTTCATCTCCCCTCTAACCTCTTCCGGCTCCATCACCTCTACCTTCTCCCTATGCCACAACAGCATCTGATAAAAGTTATAGCTCGGGCGAAGCCAGTAGCTGAATACACTCCAGCCATCCCCTTGCTCCACTTCCTCTTGTGAAATATGAATAGGTCGTGCCCTGACGTAATCCACTTGACTGCCATACACCTTTATCTTAATAGGTACAGGGGGGCAGTCCTCGTGATTCACGCCATAGCAACCATCAAAGTAGCTTTGCGGATTGATATGTGGTGAAGGGGAAAGCTGTTGTTCTGTCAACCGTAAGTTACTGATACGCTCCAGTGCATAGACTGAGGGATTCTTGCGATTCAGCGGCTCGGCAATGAGATACCAGCGCTGTTCCCATGTCTTAAGAAAGCAAGGAATACATTCGTGGTGCTTTACTGCTTGCCGGTTGAAAGAGTGATAGTCGAACTCAACCACTACCTTGCGGTCAATGGCTTCGAGAATAGCATGCAGATGCTCCACACCGCTGGGCACATCTTCCAAGACCAACTCTCTGCGATGCTTCATGGCCAGTTCGGAGAGCCCTTGCACGTGGAAAGCGGAAAGCAGATATTTGTAAAGCGAGTTGTTCTTTATATAGTCAAAATTGGAGATGTAATACTTCCTTGCTCCCGTATCATACTCTATGTCAATGGCAAAGACATTGGAGACATACTCCTTGTATCGTCCGAATGTTTTGGGTATGATTTCTCCGTCATAGAGAGAGGAATATTCCCAATGATGGTTGATTTCCTTGAGCGACATCGGTTTGCCACGCGACAGAAGCTCTATGATGTACAGGCATTTTTCAAGTTTTCCCATAGTGTTTTTCTTTATTCGGTTACAAAATAACTCTACTCCTCAGACAAAAAACGTCTTACCTGTCACGGTAAATTTGCAAAAAAAGCGTGGCACTGCAAAATTACGTCTTAGCTGAAGGTCCTAGGAAAACCCAATGAACAAGATGTAAGAATAGCAGCCCACGCTATAGCGTGAGAACCACTATGCTCTCTTTGTTCATTTGAAAATTTCCTAGGTTTTCAACTATAAGACAAGCATAACGCTTCTTCAATTTCTAATATGTCTCGGAGAGAGTTGCTTCAATCCGAATACAAAAATAGTTATTTTGTTGATGTTTTGCATTATAGAGAGCAAAAATTATAATTTGAATCCTCTACTTTTTCTTGGTTCTTCTGCTGATTGTCGCAGACCTTGCCGAAGTTTTTCCCATTGCTCTTTGAACCATTCGCTTATTGGTTGCCTGTTTATTGTAAGCACCAATTTATTATTATCAACCGAATTTTTCTCAACTTTGAAAATATCATTTTTGATTTCAAATCTTCGTTTATGCTCTTCGGAATAGATTTTTCCATTGCATCTGATAGCTTCTTTCTTTGTTAGAAGACAATCTATCATATCTTTGGTAAATCCAATGACTGTGCATAATTTTTCCATTTTCAACATTTCTTTGAGCATCGGAAACCAGTTGAATGCCTTTTCAAGCAAGGTGTTCAGTCTTGATATTTCCCTGTCTTTGGCTTCAAGTTCTTGGTTATGTATTCCTTGAAGATTGCGTATTTGTTTGTCGTGCTGTTCCTGTATTTGTTGCATCTTGGCTTTTAGTTCGTCAATACCCTTATTGCGCTTGGCCACTTCCTGACGCAATTTCTCGTTGGCTTGTTCCAGTTCTTTCAACTTTCCACTTCCGAAAAGAGAACCAACTCCGCTTGCTATGGCAGTGGCAGCATCAGTGGCTACGCTTTTGAGTTTGTCCGTGCGTATTTCCGATTTTACCAGTTTGAGCTCCTGTTCGGCAAGACTTACCTGTTGTTCCTTGTGTCGCTTGGTTTCATCTATACGTTGCAGTTCGGCTTTCTGTTTCTCAATGATGAAATCATTTCGTTCTAAATGTTCCTTGCCTGTCTCTGATTTGGATTGCCCACGTTGCATGGAGAGGATGTCAGATGCCAAGGTCTGCATCTGCATCATGTCATCGTCATTGAGTTTTCGGCTCTTTCCGGTTTCGTGGTTCATCCAGTCAAAAACGATGTGTGCATGGTAATTCGGCTTGAACCATTTTTCCCCGACTTGGAAACTTTCCTTGTCCTCTGCATCAGGCTGTCCGTTCATCCAATGCCCTTCATCTTTGTGCAGGAAGAGCTGAAGCGGAGTGATGCCCCAACGTCTTTGGCATTCCTCGCCAAATTTCTTCACGTCTGCCAGTGTGGTGTCTGGTTTGATGAGCAGCACACCCTCACGGATGGGTGAGCATCCTGCCACTTTGATAACCTTGCCGTTCTTTCCTTTGCGTTCACGCTCTTTCTCCTGCATGGCACGACCTGTCTTTTCCTTTACCATCCGTTTGATGTTGTCGTAGTGCGTTTGCAGGTTTGGGCTGCCGAAGTTCGGGTTTATCCATTGCTCGTTGTCAGCAGAGAGTTCGGACACAATGTAGATTTTGGATTCACCGATATTACGCATATATTCGGCAGTCCTTCGATTGTGAGCCTCGCTTGATTTGGTGTTGCAAGACTTGATATGTACGCTTGATTTTATTGCCATACTACTATTCTGATTTATTGTTTACGATAGATTGCTTTGCTCGCTTTCTCAGAGGGGTTCTTAGGGGTGCAACCCATAAGCGGAGTTTCCAAAGAGAAGGTCACTCTTTGGTCTGGGTTCTCAGGGGAGAAACGCCCTGAGTGGGTCATTAGGGCAAAGCCCTAATCCCCTCGGGAGAGCCCACAACTACGAAAGCGAAGCGTGTAGTTATAGTGGGCTATAACCGAAAGCCGTTTTTCTTTTTCGGTGACTGGCTGCGCACCCCTTTGACGGATTGGACTTGCCCTTTTCTCTCAGCCTGTTTCTGTAAGTATTCGTTCAAGTCCTTGCATCCGTTGTAAGTCTGCGAAGCGTCACGGATGTATCTGTCTCTGCCGTATTCCTTGCGGATTTGCCGGAGTGCTTCCATGCCTGCATGGTCGTTGTCGAAAAAGCAGTGAATGCGTTCGTAATTGCCCAACGGATAGAGAACCTTGTTTATATTCGATACGGAATTCAATACAATGTAGTCCTGCCCGTCCAACTCCGGATAATTCGGGCAGCTCTCCTGTCTCAATGTCAAAAAGGAGAGGTAATCCATGAACCCCTCGAATACATAACAGGTATTCCTCGCTTTCCCTGATTGTCTGATGTGGGAGATTTCCTTTGGGGCGATACAGCCCTTGAAATAGCGGTTGCGGATTTCATATCCATCCGATACATTGGGAAAGGCGATGGCAAAGTACCGCTTGCCGTTGTGGGTGAAACGGGCTTCACTACATTCTCTTTTCGCCAGTTCTGTATTTATTCCTCTACCTTGCAAGTAGGCAAGCAGGGCAGGAGATGACAGCGGAACAATCTCCAACTGTTGGAAGCTCGGTTCGGAAGAGTTTTGCTTGCCAAAAGAGAAAGATACCGGGCGCACATATGGTGTCTGTTCCGCTATCCGTTTCAAGATGTAAGGTACATGGTCGGTAGCATACAGGTGTGCAGCCAGTTCAATGATGCCACCACCTTTACCCAAACCGAAGTCATACCATTGTTCTCGTTCGGTATTCACTTTGAACGATGCTTCAGTCTCTTCTCTAAATGGGGATTTGTACCAAAGGTTGATACCTTGTTGTTTTACTGGTGAATAACCCAAACTGTGCAGATAATCCGCTATCCTGATTTGCTTGGCTGTCTGTATATCCATAAAATGATTGTTTTAGTAGTTGGTAAATTGATTTGTTTTTCTTTTCGCCCGTACCTTTTTAGGAAGTACGGTCTATAATCACTTCACTAAATTCTCGTATATATAGGATACGGTAATAAAGTGAAGTGATTTAGTCCCATTCCCCAAGCACTTCACTATATTCCTAATATATACACCCCGAGAATAAAGTGAAGTGATTGCAGGGAAATGGGCTAATAGTGGAAGTCGGGCATGAAGGTGTATTTCCTGCCGTTCTCCTGCACTATCATCCGCTTGTTGCGGAGCATGGTGATGAGCGATACCGCCTTTTTATGGTTCAGTTTTACACCCACGGACATATAGGTCTTGATTAAAGCATCTTCCAGTTCCTTGTAACCATATTCCTCTTTCAGACCGAATGCGGCTTCCAATGCGATGCGGTGCTGCTGCTCGGTGATATGCCTGTAAGGGTCGAACTTCTCTTCTTCGGGTCTTCCCGGCTTCTTTGTTTCAGGTTTGTATCCCTCAATGAGTTCGGGAAGGGCTTTGTCGTTGATACGGAATGCGAAAGGCTCAAAGTCCATTGCCCGGATGTGAATGGCTGAAACATGGCTGATGTCACCGTTGCCCTTGTCCTTTTCTACCTGCAATACGGTTTCCGCCTTGTTGTTCAACTCCGTACCGATATGCCCTCTCGCATTCTCATCCCCCTTGTTCTGATGCAGTATCGTATGGATGTGTATCTGCCTGTCGTCCGTCCACTGCATCAGTTTGGATATGATGCGTGTGGATTCACCGGGGCTGTTGATGTCGTACACCATATCACGGATGCCGTCTATGATTACAAGACCAATGTCGGGAGTGTTGTAGATAGCCTGTTCTACAATCCTGATACGTTGCTCAGGCGTGTATTTTCTCAAAGCGAGAAATTCAAGGTTCTCATTGTCCCTGTCATCTGGCAAGCCGGCCATCCGCAAAATGCGTGTCATGACTTTCAGGCAATGGTAAGGGCTTTGTTCTGTATCAACATAAAGCACTTTCCGCTTATCTTCCGGCAGTTCCGCCACATACCGCAACACTGTGCCGTTCTTCAATGCGGCGGCTACGATAGCCGATACATTGAATGTCTTTTTACTTTTGGCTTTGCCGATGGATGCGCTGAAATTGCCCAATGTCCCAATGACAGAACCATGTACTTTGAGGATTTCAGGTGCTTTCTCATAACTTTTCGACAGGCTCAAACGTGAGGCTTGCCAAAGGATAATGGCTTCTTCTGCCGATATGTCCTTAGTCTCTTTAATATAGTCCATAGCCATGCCTCCCGTTATTTTCGTCCTCCTGTTTTCTTCCCGGCCAGTTCAAGGGCAAGCTCCACATCTACGATAATCTTGCGTCCTATCTGGGTGATTGCCTTGTCAATCTTTCCGCTTTTCTTGATGCGGTTGGCGGTGGGCAGGCTGCACCCGAACAGTTTGGCAATGCCCAGTATTCCGTACACATACTTCCTTTCTGTGTCCGTAACGGGCTGTGGCTGCATTTCCGTTTGACCGGAAGCGTGCTTGCTTAAGAATATGAACTCTTCGCCTGTCATCTGCCAGACGGGTTTTGATAATAACTCTTGAAGATTTGTCATCGTCTAATCTATTTAGTCGTTTAACAATCAGCCCTGCGCACTGGCTGTTATTTCTGTTCTCGAACGATGCAAAATTAGGTAGGTTTGTAAGTGGTAAGGATGTGGTTAGTGCAAATGGAATATTTTATTATTTCTTTGAATATCAGACAATAAAAATACCACTCAAAAATTAATTTGAGTGGTAAAAGTGGTTATTTCGTAATATGTCAGGGTATATCACGGATTATCGGAATATTGCGTCCATTTCTTTGGCGAACTTCTGGTTGCTGTCACTTGGGAAATCGGAAACAGGTTCCTTGTATTTTGACTTGTAATAGTTCTCTTCAATATCCAGCATTTTGAGGATATTCTTTTTCCAATTCTCCCTGTCAAGTTTGGGCAGTTGTTCACCCATCAGGAATATCAGGTAGCAGACACGTATTTTCTCTCTCGTTTTTATTTTCAGCTTGCATTTGCCGGGGTGCAGATTCATACAAGCATAGAAATCATATTCGGAAATATTCTCGAATTGTTCTCCTACGCAGGTCGTGTAAACGTGCGAAAGCAACTCCATGTCGAAATATTCGTGTTGTTCCTCTTTGGGTGCTTCTTCTTGCATATCGGGTTCGCTTGGCTTGGTTAGCTCTTCCGGTTTATCTTTAGCTACGGGAATATATTTTGCTAATATTTCCATAAAATGGAAACTCAATTTATAAATATCTCCGCAGCAGTTCTCTATATATTGGAAAGCCTCTTTTCTTGCTTGCTTTTGCAATTCATAAAGCCTGTTCAGTTCTTCTTTTTCTTTCTCATATTCAGCCTTGCAGCGTTCATATTCCTTTTCGGCTTGCTTTTCTTCTTCTGCCGTATGTTCCCTGTAACCAATAGAATCATATCTGTTATATGCCTCGTTCAAAGGCTTGTTTAGTCTTTGTGTAACCTCCAGTTGTTCCTCTATATCAATATTATATCTATCAGCGAAATGGTAGCACACACGAGAAATTATCTCATCATCAAGCAATGGATATTTTTCGTAAAGCATCATGTTTTTCTCTATCTCGGCTCTTAGACTGTCGAGAATCAGAGTGTACTGTTCTTTCTGCTTGTCAAGTACCAATTCAAGGATAGCGGCTTCAAAAGCTTTTGTGTCATTGTATTGCTTGTAGAAGTTCGTGATGAATTTCTGCTTGTCAAAAGAAAAAGTATGGCTTACAATAAAGTCACTGTATATTCGGTTGAGTTCACCGTATTGGGGAATCATAATCAGTATTTCTCCTGCCATATATCTTGGGTTTATGGATTTTTGTCTTTATCAAGAAAGGAAGCCAGTTCTTCTTCCACTTCTTCTATACTTGGCAGAGCCGATTTTAAGTTTTCAGGTATAGCCTTGCTCAGTTGGTAATCGCTGATGCCTATCGGCTGGTCATAGCCTGTCAATGCGTATTGTGCTACAACTTCGTCTTTTCCCTTGCACAGCAACAACCCGATAGTCTTGTTGTCATTCTCTCCCCTCAGTTTATCATCCACCACATTGATGTAGAAGTTCAGTTGCCCTGCATACTCCGGTTTGAATGGGGTAGCCTTTAATTCTACCACGATATATGCGTGCAGTGGAATAGAATATAATATCAGGTCTGCATAGAAATCGCTGTTTCCGACTTGGAAATGCTTCTGTCGTGCAACGAAAGCAAAGCCATTGCCCATTTCCAGCAAGTAACGGGTAACGTGCTTAACCAACTGTTCTTCTATGTCCCTTTCATCTGCTTTCTCTTTAGTTCCAGCCAAATCAAAGATGTACGGGTCTTTCAACAGGTAATTGGCGAGGTCGCTTTGCGGTGCAGGAAGCGTGGCTGTGAAATTGTTTACCTTATTATTGCTGATTTGTCTGCTGTACAGGTTGGTTTCAATTTGTATTTTAAGAGCATTGCTGCTCCAGCCCATTTCCACAGACTGCTTCATGTACCAATAGCTTACACCCAATGGAAGTGAACTGTTAAGCATAATCACATGGCTTGCCCAATTGGTTCTTGCAACAGGTGATGCCATGAATACGCTTTCTATATCCTTAATTTCCATCCGGTAAATATCAGATACGGTTTGGGTTACATTATGAATTTGCGCAAGAGGTTCTTGCGTGATTATAATTTCCTTGTTATCAGTGGATTGGACTTGCGTAAGAGGCTCTTGCGTAAATTGCGCATCGTTTAAGTAGCGTACTTCGTCTGCTATTTTCTCCACACTTGGAGCTATCAACTTTGCATCCGTTTCTATGAAACTTTGCAATGCCCTCAAAGGATATGCTTTTGCAAACTGACACATATAGGTAAGGTTGCGTTCCGAATAGCCCTTCTTTTCGGGATAATTCAACCGGATAGCCTTTGCCAACTGTTTGATGGTTTTGCTTCCCCATCCGTGCAGTTGCTGATGATAGAGAATATAGTTACCCATTTTCCAGTAATGGAACAACATTTGCGCATTGGCTGCGGTAATCAGCCGTACTTGTGCCTGTTGTATTTCCGAACCGACAGCATTTATAAATGCGTCAAAGTTCGTCTTTTCTATGTTATGTCCGTTGTTGTTCATCTTATGATATTTTCAGAATACAAATATAATTCAAAGGTGGTAATCTATGAAACTAATTGATACTTTTATAGTTGATTGAACTTGTTCATTGCATTTGCCCTAATGTCATCCGCTATGTCAATATAGGGTTTCATGGCTTTGTAGTCACTGTGTCCCGTCCATTTCATAACCACCTGTGCAGGGATTCCGAGAGCCAACGCATTGCAGATGAATGTTCTTCTTCCGGCATGGGTGCTTAACAATGCGTATTTGGGCGTGATTTCATCTATGCGCTCATTTCCTTTGTAGTAGGTTTCCCGTACAGGTTCGTTGATTTCCGCCAGCTCGCCCAGTTCCTTCAAATAATCGTTCATCTTCTGATTGCTGATGACGGGCAATGCCATGTGATTCTCGAAATGAACATCCTTGTATTTTTCAAGAATGGCTTTGCTGTGGTCGTTCAGTTCGATTATCAGGCTGTCCGCAGTCTTGACTGTGGTAACTTCAATGTGGTCGGGTTTAATATCGCTTCTTTTCAAGTTACGGACATCCGAATATCGTAAACTCGTGAAACAACAGAACAGAAAGACATCCCTGACACGTTCCAAATATTGTTTGTCATGCGGTATATGATAATCTTTCAATTTGTTCAGTTCATCCCAAGTCAAGAAGATCACTTTTTTCGAGGTGGTTTTCAGTTTCGGTTTGAATGTATCGTATGCAATGTTCTGATGATGTCCTTTCTTGAAGCTCCAGCGCAGGAACCATTTGAGGAATCCCATTTGCTTGCCGATGGTGCTGTTTCTCATATCCTTGGTATCACGCAGGAAATTGACGTATTCGTTCAATCCAAACTCGTCGAAATAGTTAAATGTTGCATCCTCCTTGAACTCTTTGAGGTGGTTCCTCACTGCTGCAAATTTTTCAT
>OMGU01001036.1_pt1 | contig 25289 bp, 19 predicted proteins | sample 1646121 | NCBI WGS metagenome assembly OMGU01 (sample SAMN05578581, study PRJEB25193) | human gut metagenome | biome: Human Microbiome; feature: human-associated habitat; material: feces | host: Homo sapiens | place: USA:Birmingham
GATCTACACTCTTTCCCTACACGACGCTCTTCCGATCTCTTCTTTTGGCATTTAAAATAACAATTTTGTATAAAAGCGCGTGCCGCCGGGCCGAAAACGGCCCGCCAAAGTTATTCCCCCCTTTGCGTGTTGATGCGGGCGATCGCCGCACGCACGGAAAGCGCGGGATGGCGCGCCGTCACGAAGTCCCGCCGCGCGTGGCGGGCAATCCGTATGAGGATGGAGGAAGCTATGTGCAGAATCGGAGCGATCAAAAGCAAGGTGCCGGTCGAACCGGCGAAAGCGTTGTATTTGATGCTTCCCCAACAGGAAGGGCATGACAACTCGGGTTATGCCATGGTGATGCAGGATTTGTACGGCGTGTTCGAGGGCCATAAGGACAAGCCGCTGCTGTCGCTGGCCTGTACGCCGCGCGGCGTCCGGATGGTCGATGCGTATATGGCGGAGCAGGGGTTTGAGCAGGTGTTGGAGTGGCTTCCGGACGTGGATCGGCGGCCCGGCCTCGATATCAAGGCCATGCCCTGTTATGTGTTCCGTAACTACGAGTATCCCGAAGCCTACAGGGGACGCACGCAGGCCGAGCGTGAGGAACTCCTGCTCGATACGCGGCTTGCCCTGCGCCGGATGCTGGAAAAGGACGGGCAGGGGTTCGTCTATTCCTTCTGGCCCGACGTGCTGACCTTGAAGGAAATCGGCGATCCCCGTGACATCGCCGCCTATTTCCGTCTGTGGGACGAGGAAGGCCCCCTGCGGGCGAAGAGCATCGTGACCCAGTGCCGCCAGAATACGAACTACGACATCGTCCGGTATGCGGCGCATCCGTTCTTCCTTCAGGGCTATACCCTGTGCGCCAACGGGGAAAACACGTTCTATACGAAGAATACGGAGTACCAGAAGTCGCTGCACCGGGGATACGTCGGGTTCGAGTCGGACTCGCAGAATTTTCTCTACACCCTGCATTACGTACTGCGCGAACTGAAGTGGCCCCTCAAGTACTTCAAGCACGTCATTACGCCGCTGCCCTTTGCGGAAGCGGAACGGCGCGGCGACCGCAAGGTGCTGAGCCTCATCCGCGAATCCCTCGCCCATCTGGAAATCAACGGCCCCAACACGATCATCGCCGTGCTCCCTGACGGAAGCATGATGACGTGCTGCGACTCCAAAAAACTGCGCCCTGTGGTTGTGGGCGGCGACGGGACGACCATGGCGATTTCCTCCGAAGTCTGCGGGCTGAACGCGGTATTGCCCGATCGGGATGCCTCGCGGGACATCTATCCCAACGAGCGGGAAGTTGTGCTCATCAATAATGATTTGGCGGTGCAAAGATGGAATCAGTGACCACGCAGGATATTGGCGTCAACGATTTAAGGTGGATCATCGACTATCGGCCCGAGCGCTGTACCATGTGCGGCAGCTGTGTAGCGAGCTGTACCCTGAACGCGCTTGAAGTCGCGGTCATGCGGCAGGATCTGACGGTTTCCCGTGCGAGCCAGCCGGAACCGGTTCGGGAGCACCTGGCCCGTCCCGTCATCCGGCAGAAGGCGAGCCTTACCGGATCGTGTGTCGGCTGCGGCATGTGTGAAAAAGTGTGCCCCAATCAGGCCATCCGTGCCGTCCGCAACCCTGACAGCCGGTATGCGCTGCTGGCCCGGACGAATGGCCCCACCAAGCGCGGCGGACGGACCAATCTGAACGCGCAGCGCACCCTTGATCACATCGTCGTAGGCCGCATCAGCCAGATGACCGACCCGGCGCTGGATTCCGAGCGGCATACCTTTGATATTCTGGCCCCGTTCGGGCGTGTGCTCCTGCCCGGCGAACTCCCGTTGCGCGCCGAGGGCGGCGAACTCAGGCTTGAGGGGAAAACACCCCCGCTGCACTGGATTTATCCGGTCATTTTCAGCGATATGTCCATCGGCGCGCTGTCCACGCGGGCGTGGGAGGCCATCGCGCTGGCTACGGCCTACCTCAACGAGCAATGCGGCCTTCCCGTGCGCATGAGTTCGGGCGAGGGCGGTATGCCCGTCAAGCTGTTGGAATCCGAGCGGCTCAAGTACATGATCCTGCAAATCGCTTCCGGGCATTTCGGCTGGAACCGCATCATCAAGGCCATGCCCCGCATGAAGGCGGACCCGGCGGGCATCCTGATCAAGATAGGGCAGGGCGCCAAGCCCGGCGACGGCGGCCTGCTCCCCGCCGCCAAGGTGGCCCAGCACATTCAGGCCATTCGCGGCGTGCCGAGGACGACCCTGCATTCGCCGCCGAACCATCAAGGGCTCTATTCCATCGAAGAATCGGTCCAGAAGATGCACCTGTCCCTGAACGCGGCCTTCGGGTTCCGCGTTCCCGTGGCCATCAAGTGCGCGGCCTCGGCAACGTCCGTATCGGTCTACAACAACCTGCTCCGCGATCCGTACAAAATCTGCGGCGGGTTCTTTATCGACGGCATTCAGGGCGGCACCGGCGCGGCGAATGAGGTTTCGCTCGATCATACGGGGCATCCGGTGGTTTCCAAACTGCGTGACTGCTACCTCGCCGCCGTGCGGCAGGGGTTGCAGGGGCAGATCCCGTTGTGGGCGGGCGGCGGCATCGGCATGACCGGGACGGCGGCGGCCGACGCCTTCAAGATGATCTGCCTCGGCGCGAACGGCGTGTTCCTCGGCAAGATCCTCATTCAGCTTCTTGGATGCGTGGGCAATGAGCAGGGCCGCTGCAACGCCTGCTCCACGGGCAGATGTCCCACCGGCATCTGTACGCAGGACCCGCGCCTCGTCCATCGGCTGGACGTCGATCGCGGCGCTCAGAATATTGTCGACTACATGCTGGCGTTGGACGGGGAACTGCGCAAACTGATGGCTCCCATCGGCAACAGTTCGTTGCCGGTGGGCCGTTCCGACGCCCTTGTGACGACGGACAGGGCCGTGGCCGACAAGCTCGGCATCCAATACGTGTGCTAGGAGGGCGCGACATGTTGACAATCAAGACATTGCAAGGGACGCACCGCATGTCGACCCAGGACTTGCTTCTCGCCATTGAGGAAGCGGTCGGCAACGGCGAGACATCGTTTGAAATCGAAGCGTCGGGCCAGCACGACATCGGCGGCCCGCTGTGGAACAGGGAAGGCAAGGCCCTGCGGTTCCATGTGACTAACCCCGGCCAGCGCGTCGGTTCCATGTGCCTCGACAATACGGAAATCCTTGTGGACGGCCCCGCGCCCGCCGATGTGGGCTGGCTGAACGCGGGAGGCCGCATTGTCGTGCGCGGGGATGCGGGCGACACCGCCGGGCACTGCGCGGCGGCGGGCGTCATCCATATCGGCGGCCGGGCAGGGGCCCGATCCGGTTCGCTCATGAAGCACGATCCCCTTTATGCGCCCCCGGAACTGTGGGTGCTCAAGAATGTGGGCAGTTTTTCCTTCGAGTTCATGGGCGGGGGCAAGGCCGTGGTCTGCGGTTATGACTGCGAAGGGCTTCCTTCCGTCCTTGGCGAACGTCCCTGCGTGGGCATGGTCGGCGGCATAGTGTATGTGCGCGGCGCGTTTTCCAAGGACGTCGCGGACGATCTCGCCGTATCCGGGCTTGAATCAGATGACATCGCCTACCTTGACGCCGGGCTGGAAACATTTTTGTCCGCCGTGGGCAGGCCGGAACTGTACGCTGTCCTCAGCGATTGGAGCGAGTGGCGGAAGATTTATCCCCTCACCTTGGGGGGACATTCCCCTGGGACCGATCCCATGCCGATGAAGGCGTTCCGGGCCAAGGAATGGATACAGGGCGGCATTTTCAGCGACGTATGCCGTGATGATTTCGTTGTGAGCGCCACCGTAGCGCGCGGCCTGTACCGCCAGCGCGTCCCCTCGTGGGACAACGCCGCCTGTGCCGCGCCCTGTGAGTTCCGTTGCCCGGCTTCCATTCCTACACAGCTACGGTACAACCTGCTGCGCGCGGGCAAGGTGGAGGAAGCCTACAAGCTGGTGCTCGACTATACGCCGTTCCCCGGCTCAGTGTGCGGCGGCGTGTGTCCCAACCCGTGCATGGAAGGGTGCACGCGCGGCGGCATCGACGAAGCCGTCCAAATCGGAGCGCTCGGGCGCTGTTCCATTGATGTGTCCCTGCCCCGTCCCACCGGGCCTACCGGCAAAAAAGTCGCCGTGATCGGCGGCGGGGTCGCAGGCTTGAGCGCCGCATGGCGGCTTGCCCGGAAAGGGCATGAGGTCACCGTCTACGAAGCTGACGACCGCATGGGCGGCAAGCTGGAGCAGGTCATTCCCCGCGCCCGCCTTCCGCATGAGATTTTGGAAAAGGAACTGAAGCGCATTGAGGACATGGGCGTCCGTTTCGTGACCGGCAGCCGGGTTGACGCGGACGGGTTCCAGCGGCTCCGGCGGGAAAGCGATGCGGTGATCGTCGCCACCGGAGGGCATATCCCCCGCGTGTTCCCGTGGCCCGGGCATGAGAGGATTGTGGCGGGCATCGACTTCCTTAAGGCCATCAACAAGGGCGAGAACCCTCGTGTCGGCCGGAATGTCATCGTCATCGGCTGCGGCAACGCGGGCATGGATGCCGCAGCCGGGGCCTATGCGATGGGCGCGGAAAGCGTGACCTGCATCGACGTGCAGAAACCGGCGGCCTTTGCCCATGAAATCGCGCACATCGAAGCGCTGGGCGGCAAGCTGCTCTGGCCGGTGATGACCAAGGAAATAATCGATGGCGGACTCATCACGGCGGACGGGACGTTCATTTCCGGCGACATGGTCATCATCACCATCGGCGAATCCCCGGATTTGGGCTACCTGCCTGAAGGCGTGCGGAAATTCCGCGATTGGGTCATTCCCGGGGCGGATATGAGCCTTCTCGAAAACGTGTTTGCGGCGGGCGACGTGATCAAGCCCGGGTTGCTGGCGGACGCCATCGGAACGGGAATCAAGGCGGCTGAGGCCGTTGACGCCTCGCTTCGCGGTGTGGCCTATGCGCCCGTCGAGAAGAAACCGGTACCCTCAGGGCAACTGAGCACAGCGTATTTCACCCGTTGCCCTCATGGTGAGCTGCCTGCCGCGAACCGGGATTTTGACCGTTGTGTCAGTTGCGGGACCTGCCGGGATTGCAGAATGTGCTTGGAATCCTGCCCGGAGGGGGCCATCAGCCGGGAAACACTGGCGGGCGGCGCGTATCGGTATGTTTCCGATCCCAATCGGTGCATCGGATGCGGCATCTGCTCCGGCGTCTGTCCCTGCGGCATTTGGACGATGCATCCCAATGTTCCGCTGGAGTAGGGGAGGCACACGGAAGATTGGGGAGGGAGAAGCTTTCTGAAGAAAGTTTCTCCCTCCCCCAAACCCCCTTCTCTCCCGCTTCAAAGGCTTTCATCTTTATTGAATCCCTGCCGACAGGAGGGGAACGGGGGAAAAGGCCTGTGATAGTGCATGATTGATGCAGGAATAGTGGCTTCCTACCCTCAAGGGCGTATATTCGGCTATGGGAGGAAACCTCCTTGCTTTTTGGGGTGACGGATACGGCTCATCCCGTTGGGATGAGCCCCCCTATGTGGTGTACCCGCACGAGGGCAAGGTACAGTTCATCCCGTTTTTCCTTTGATCGGAATGAAAGCGAAACGGCGCCAAAATCGCCGTTGAGTTCGATCCTGCTTGGTACGCTCGCACGCGAACGGCCGCCTCATGTTTAGAGGCGGGTGGATTTCGCGTATCTCGGCGAGAGCTATTTTATGCCTCATGAATTCCTGAAACAGATAAAGGGGGTTGAAGTGCGACGTCCAGTTTTGGACTTTGATGCCGCCGCCCGGAAACTCCAGCATACCGTTTTCTGCGTCGATGACGTATCCTTTGGCGTTCACCCTGAAGAGAAGCAGGTTCACAATGCCTATTGCAATAAAAAAATAGGGAAAAATGTCATGTATGCCTTGCTTCAACATGCCGTACAGGACAAGCAGGCCTATCACCAGAAAGGACACCGCGCCTAGGAGCGAACGTGTCACCTTGGGCCAATCAACCACGCTGCGGCTGCAACAGAGATTGTCTTGCACCATGTCAGCCATGACACGCTCCCCCCTCACACGTGAAAGCATAAAAGCGGTACGATAGTATCTTATTTTGTTTATTTCGATACTATCGTATCGAATTTCTGTCAATACATTGTGTACCTTGATGGAATGAAAACCTATCCTCGTTTATTGGAAGCCACTGGCATTACAATCGAAAAAATCCGAAAAGAACGAAAGATGACCAAAACGGCCCTCGCGGATTTTTCGGATTTGCAGGATTGCTATGTCCGTGGAATCATAAAAGGAAAAAGGAATCCCACCATCACCGCGATCTATTCCATCTGTGAAGCCCTTGGCCTTTCTCCTCTGGAGTTTTTCAAGAGGGTGACTGATGAATTGAACGAACTGAACAAGCCAAGAAAAAATCTCCAGTAAAGGCAAGCGACAGTACGGAAACGCCCTTTCATGATCACAGTATGTTGTGGAAAAAGGAAAAAGGCTCCGCATGTGTGTTCATGCAGAGCCTTTTGCGGCGGAACTCTTGCCGCGCGGCCTCCCTGTCGCAGTTTTTGCGGGGAGGGGCTTTTGGGAAAAAGCCTCTTCCTCGGTATCTGTTACGCCTTCGCCTTGTGCTCCGCCGTGCAGGAGGAAATGGTGGCCTTGGCGACGTTGTTCGAATGATAGCCGATGTGCTCGATGATCCCGAGAATATCCACATAGACAAGGCCCGTTTCGGAGTCGCATTCCTGCTTGTCCAGCCGCTGGATGTGGCGGTTGCGGAGTTCGACTTCGAGGCCGCGCAGCTTCCCGGCGATGGGGGCGACTTCGCGCGCCTTGTCGGGGTCGTCGTTGATGAAGCCGTCCAGCGCGGTCACAATGGCGTGATGGGCTTCGGCGTACATGCCGGAGAGTTCCGTCATGGCCTGCTGGGAGAAATCCTTCGGCCTGTTCTGGCGGTACGCGTAGTACTCAAGGAGCTTCTTGCCGTAGTCGCCGATGCGCTCGATGTTCCCGGAGCTGGCGACATACAGCGTCAGCACGCGGGCCGCGTCATCGGAGATCCCGGCCTGCATGATGTCTTCGGCATAGGCTTTGACGGCCTTGTGCAGTTGGTCGATTTTGGCTTCGGTCTCTTCGATCTTGGGGATGAGGTCTTTCTTGTCGTTGAAGAATACTTCCTGAACCGAATCAAGAAGGTGGATGACCAAAAAGCCCATGTAGGCACATTCGTTTTTGACCGCTTCCACAGCGATGCCGGGGGTGGCTTCGATGAGCTTGGGATCAAGATACTGGGCCCCTTCGACGACCTTATGGGCCTTGTCGGGCAGGAGCCTGCGGATGAGCGCCGCGAACGGCTTGACGAAGGGCAGGAAGATGATGGTGTTGAAGACGTTGAACAACGTATGGGCGTTGGCGATCTGGTGGGCGATGCCTGTAGCCGTCATGGCGATCAGCTCTTGGTAAAGCGGAAGGATGGTGAGGAAAATGCATACGCCGATGACGTTGAAGAGCACATGGGCGGCACAGGCCTGTTTGGCGGTCCGATCCGTGCCGATGGAAGCGAGGACTGCGGTGATGGTTGTTCCGATATTGTCACCCAAGATGATGGGGATGGCCGCGTGGAGGGGCAAGAGGCCCTGTACGCCGAGGGCGATGGTCAGGCCGACCGTAGCGGCGCTGGATTGGACAAGGAGGGTGAGCAGCGTTCCGGCCAGAACCCCCATGAGCGGGTTGTGGCTGAACATGAGGAATAATTCCTTTTCATTCCGGAGGAAACTCATGGAGGATTCCATGGTCTGCATTCCCACGAAAAGCAGACCAAAACCCAAGAGGCCGTTGCCGGCGTACTTCTGTACCTTGGAGCGTCCGAAGAAGGAGAGAAGCACGCCTATAATAATGAAGAGGTAGGCGTAGTCTTGGACTTTGATGGCGAGGATCTGGCCCGTGATCGTGGTCCCGATGTTGGCACCCATGATGACGCCGATGGCTTGCGTCAGGGTCATGAGCCCCGCGTCGACGAAGCTGACCGTCATGACCGTGGTGGCGCTGCTGCTTTGGATGAGAACGGTGACGCAGGCACCCACCAGCACGCCCATGATCGGCGTTTTGGTCAGTGTTCCGATAAGCTGTCGCAATCGGTCCCCGGCTATCAGCTGTAGGGCCTCACTGATCAGCTTGATGGCGAAGAGGAAAAGCCCAACGCCGCCAAGAAGCTGAATGATGCTTTGTACAGACATGAAGACGCTCCTTAGAATTTGGTTCGACTCTTGCCCCATGAAAAGATGAACTGTCAAGGAAATTCCCGGCGAATTCGAATACTCGGCATTCCGAAAAAGGGGAACCGTATTTTTTTAGAGTATCATGATAATAAAATACCCTTTATTTATCGCGTGTTATTTGCCAGCGTCGTTCGTGGTGTGGAAAAAATGTCGATTTTTCCAAAAAAAAGCTTGCCAGCCATCCTGAATTTCGCTAGTTACATCGCTGCACGACGCGGAGAGGTGTCCGAGCTGGTCGAAGGAGCACGATTGGAAATCGTGTGTACTCAAAAGGTACCGGGAGTTCGAATCTCCCCCTCTCCGCCATAAATTTTGAACCCACTGGAAACAGTGGGTTTTTTGTTTTTGGCATGAGCTTTATTCCCGTGGATACAGTTCAGGGATACATTTGGAGCTCACCATGCCATCCGTCGGGGTATCTTCTCATTCCCGGTACCGTTCCTACCTGACGACCCATCGCGGTATTCTTTACTTCCGCATTCTTGTACCCAACCACCTGCAATCATTGATTGGAAAACGAGAGATCAGACGTTCTTTAAATGGTCTGGACAGCCGTACCGCCCGTACCAAGGCGTTGCGGCTCTCGCTTGCTGCCCAACATTTTTTTGCCCTGGCTGACGATCTTGCCCATGAACGGATACATTCTGCACAGGAAAAATCTGTTCAATCATTTGGTATTACAAAAGAAAACATCAAATCCGTGGGTACATTTCTATTCGATTCCACATTGAAAAAAGACCTGTCCCCCGCTTCTTTGACCCTCCTGCTCCCTTCTTTTTTGAGGGAGCAGGAAGGAATTGTCTCCTCTACAAAAATTTTTTCTGAAAAAGTTGAGGCTACCGAGACTGACGGGGCAGGGAAGGAGGACTTTTCTTTTCCAAAAGAAGAAACGCCTTCCGTGGAACCAACAGAGACAGTTCGCCGCAGGATCAAGTTGGAGGAGAAGGGTAGACTTCCGAATCTCGGGGAAGCTTTTGATGCCTATGTCAAAGCCAAGACGCTCACATGGTCAGCCGCAAGCGCCAAGGATATTCCCCCTCAGGTGCGGCAGTTCGTGGAAATCGTGAGGGAACTGGAACACGGTCGGGATATTCGCGTGGATGAGCTTTCCCGTGAGCACATCCGAAGCTACTTCGATACGCTGAAACACCTGCCCTGCCGCCTTTGCGGGCAGAGGCAGTTTACAGGCAAGGGCTGGCTCCAGCTTGCCGATATGGGGCGCTCTGGGCAGATTGAACGGCTTTTAAGCGTGAAGACGATGGAAGTCCGCCAGACAAACGTGCGAAGTTTCGTCAACTGGTGCGAGTTGGAGTATCGCGGAGCTGTACAGGCCAAATACGTGAACTCAGGGTTCCCGAAGGTTCTCTCCGACAAGGACATAAGACGAAAGGGTGTGAAACGTGAGTCGTTCACACAAGATGAGCTGAAAGCCCTTTTCGGGGATATGGGAAAGTACGTTCAGGCAACGGAAGGTGTGCCGTCACGCTTCTGGGCTCCGTTGATTGCGCTGTATTCCGGGATGCGGCTGGAAGAGATTTGTCAGCTCCACCTTTCCGACATCGTGAAGGTGGATGGAGTGTTGTGCTTCTCCATCAATGAGGAACGCGGAGGCTCCGGGTATGTTAAGCACGTCAAGAGTTTAGCCGGTATCCGCAAGGTGCCTGTCCATCCTCATCTTTGGCGAGAGCTTGGCCTGGAGAAGTTTGTTGCTTCCAGATGGGCAAAAACGCCGAAGGAAAAGTACGCATCGACTCTGCTCTTTCCTGATTTACAGGAAAGAGTAAACGCCGTGAACCATGCCACTGTGAAGCTCGGTTCCGCCCTGACGCACTGGTTCACGCGCTATCGTCGTTCCGTGGGAGTGGGTGGACAACATGGTGAGCCGAGTACCAAGGCTTTCCATAGCTTCCGCCATACGGTGATCGAGTATCTGCACAAAGAAGCCCGTGTGGACCTTTCCATGCTTCAGGCCGTTGTTGGGCATGAGATGGTGGATATGGGGGTAACGGAGAACTATGCTGGAGACTGGCCTGTGAAGACATTGCTGACGGATGTCATAGCTCGTTTGCACTGGGAATTTGTTTAGCAAATTCATTTTTTGAATGCAAAAAAAGACCTCAAGATAAAAAATCCGAGAAATCGCATATTCAAAAAAGAAATACAAAAAAATTTTTATTCTATAGAGTTACCTCTGTTATTTCACTGTGTTGCAACCTAAAGAACGGTATTAGCCAAATTTGGTTTCGTTACGGAACATATGGGGTATTAATAAGATAACAAGACAATTCATCCCAGGGGGTTGCAACGTTTTTCCCATGTGATACACCCGCCATTCCAGACACCTGCTGGAGGATCGGTCTTGAGGTGTGCACTAGATGTGCCAACTCTTTTTAAAAAATTTTTGCTAACAGAGCAACGGGAGAGCATCTCATGGAAAATGAAATTGTAGGCCCTCAAAAAGAGAAAAACAGGTTCTCGAAAGCTGAACTTTTGGAAAGGGTTATGAATTTGGTCCAGTCCCGAAAAACTCGGCTTGAAATTCAGGAGGAGTTGGGGCTCACCAAGGGAAAATTCGAAAAGGTGTTGGGTTCTCTCCTTTCCAAGGGAAAACTCACCCGAGAAGATAGTGAGTTTTTCCTGAAGACAGGATCTGCATATGCAAAGAGTTTTCCTGAAGAAATTCAATCTTTGTTAAAGGTATCTGAAAACGATTTAATTTTTTTCACTATTGATAATGGGAATATAGTGTTGAAAACCAAGTAGCAGTATGAAGGATGAGGATCATACCTCATCCTTCGTACCTTCTCGATATTGTAATACTTACAGAAATAATTGGAGTTTTGATTTATGTCTTCCAATAAAAGCATTGATCCCTTTTTTTATAGAGAAATCAGGCGGGCACAGTACGAGCTTGAATCTCGTAGACTGGGGAATATTTCAAATAGTCTATATTTGCCTGAACAAAGGAGGCCTTTTGAGGAGCTGCCTCCTAATATAGTAGATTTTGCTGCATACTTATCTGATTCGGTAGGTTTTTGCTATAATAGCATTCTTTATGCTGTGTTAGGATGTTTTTCTGCCGCGACGCGTGGTAGATTCTTTATTCAACTTAATGATGTGTGGTCTGAGGCGCTTGTCGATTACACAGTTGTATTGTCTGGTTCAGGGACAAGGAAAAGTGCCTTGATGGATATCCTGAGAAGGCCATTTCAAAATTTTGAGTCCCTTATTCAAAACAACTACAAAGAAAATTGTTTTCAAGAAAGGAGCAAGCAAAAACTTATTAGAAAGACGAACCAGAAGAGACTGGAAATGGACGCTCGAGAAATTGCAAAAAAAATGACATTTGGAGTTTCCGAGCAAGAAATTTTAGAAAAAATCGATAGCTACTCTCAAAGGTTAGCCTCTATTGAACAGTTAGAAGATATCATCTGTTTAAAGATGCCGGAACTTTTTGTCGGCAATGCGACCTTGAAGTCTATCAGTCAGCAAATGGCCAATAATGGGGGGTGCGCGTGCTTTATGGATGACGAAGGTGGATTCCTCATGGGAGAAATCACTCATAAAGGTAAGAATCCAACATTATTGCTGAAGTCTTACGATATGACCTCCTTTTCCGAAAGTACGACTCAAAAGACTCTACATCTCAATCATCCGGCGTTATCCATGCTTTTTATTGTGCAGAGGGAATCTGTTTATAAACTTTATGCTTCCGATACATTGAGAGAGCTTGGATTTACACCAAGGATCACACCCATTTTTGCAAGTCATTTGAATCCTAAATCATTTGATTTCTATAATTCAAAACATATTTTAAATTGGTATAATGAAAAAATTTTCAAAATCCTTAACGAAAATTATACAAGAAATCCAAATCGTAAAATGGAAAAAATCAGTATTGAGAAAAAAGCTTATGATAAGTTAAAAGACTTTGAATATTGGTTGAAGTCAAAATTTCCAACAGATGGTTATCTTAAGCCTTTTATTGCTAAACTACATGGAAAGGCGGCTCGTTTTGCTGGGGCTTTGCACGTTAGTTCCCATGATGAACCCTGTTGTGTACCTATCTCACTGGAATTTATGAAGGCAGGTATATTCTTGGCTGAGGAAAGTCTCCGGCATGCAGAGTATATTTTTTCCCCATCTGGTTTGGCTGCTGAGGGTGATGCCAAAAAGATTTTGGAGTGGATGTCGCGTTTGAGTTGCCAAGAGTGTTCATGGATTACTTCGACAGAAGTCGAGCAGGGTATACGTAATCTTAATAAAAAACGTTGCCATCAAGCTCTCGATCTGCTTGAAAAAGTAAATATAATCAAACAAATTATTTACCCAGACCGTGCCAGAATTTGTGTCATACACAGGGATTTTTGGGACATGAATGGGGCAATAAACGATGGTGTAAGGCGTCTATTTTAAAATAGACGCCCCATACTCAAGAATTTTGAGTCTTTTTGTGCAAAAAAATTCTCTTTGCTTGCAAAATTTTGTTACAGAAATTTTGAGTTGTTGCGCTCAACGAGTTGCTTTTTAAGCGGTGAAAGTGCAGGACAAGCTTAAACAGAGGCGGTTCTTCGGAGCCGTCTCTTTATTTTTTCTAAAAGCTGATTGCGTGAGGTTATGCCCATTTGAAACGGCAACGGATTCAATTACCTTCCAAGTCCTTTTTCATGCCCGTTCGGTCATTTCCAAATTTCCGTATCACGATGGACGAGCTAAAGAGCTTTGAAATTAAGAACGAGCGATCCTTGTTCTCGTGATGCTGGGCAAGAAGCGTGATATACTTGCTGCCATTTCTTGAGTAGGTATATTTTATTCAGACGTTTTTCCTTTATTGTTTCGGCTGTGAATTTCGTTCGGAGCTTCCTTGTACGCCCCAGGGTATAGGAGCAAGTAACGGTTTCGGTCTGTATGAAACGGTGCAAAGTGAATAGGTGGTTCCTGGCGAAGCGGGGTATTGGTAATGACAAGGTGGTCCATCCATTTGAGTGCATCCGCATGCCCCTTGATTTCGCAATGCTCGCGAAACGTTTTTTCTGCGACGGTCAGCCCTCCCGCAGGAAAAATTCGGTGTCGCCAAGCGAGAACGTATTGCCTTCAAGTGCGGCGGATGCGCATGTCCACTCGGCAATCAGGGCGTCTTGCAAGGCTGCCAGCCTGTATTCGGGAATGGCTTTTAGGCATTGGAAAAGGTCTGACATCACATCTCCCTCCCCATCAAAGACAACGGTACTCACGGGAAAATCCCTGTTGTATTCACTGGCTAAAAATACTTGCTCACCGCAAATCTGAATTGTTCTAGGAAAAGTTGTTTAAAATAGCTGATGTTGTTTTGCTCATAAAACAGGATGATGCCCTTCTTGTACTCAACTTCGTCCACGCTTCGGTAGGAGAGGGGGCAGAAGTCATCAGCAAGCAGGATCGCGTTTCCAAGAATGCGGGAAGTGCGTTTGTTGCCGTCTTCAAAAGGCTGGATATAGGAGATCATCAAAACAGCAAGCAGAGCTTTCTCAATGGTGTTTTTTGTTTGGTTAACCAGTACAACCAGCTGTTCTAATGCTTCCTGAATCTGGAATTTGTTGTCTAGGGGGCGATAGTTTGTGCCGACAATACCAACCATGCCGGAACGGATGCCTTTCGCCACGTTCAGCCCAGAGGTAAGCACTGTATGAATTTCCTCGATTTTTGCCACGGTGAGTTCTCTGTAGTAGGCCGGATCTTCCAGCACATAGTCCAGCGCCTTCTTGTGATTTATCACCATCTGTGTTTCTTCGGCTGTCTTGCCCTTGGCGGGAATGTTTTCTTTGAGCAGTCGTTCCGTATCGAGCAAGGTATAGGTGTTGCCCTCGATTTTCGAAGATTTCCAGGCTAGCTCAACGGTCAGACGCTCAAATTCCTTTTGCAGAAGTCTGGGTGATAACCTTGCCTTTTTCTGCCTGAAAGACTCATTCAGACTGGTCAGTTCCGCAATCTCATTGGCATTCAGGAGCTGGTATAATTCTCTAACTACATCGAAGTTAAATCTCTCACTCCGCAGTTCTCGTTCATCGATGTCTTTGGCGAAATAGGCTTCGACGTCGATTGGAAATGTCTGGGTCGAGTAGACACTCAGCGCATATTTGGTGGCTTTGCCTGCTCCTGATTTTTTAACCAAGTGGGCGGAAACCAGTTTGTCCAGATCGCGCAGGATTGTGATCTTTGAACCTGTATGCCCCTGTTGATGCAGATACCGCTCAATCGCCTCACGGGAAGAAGAACCCTGATTTTTCAGGTATATAAGGATGAAATCTTGACGTTTGTTGGTCATGGTTGCCTCTCTCAATTCGTATCATTTTGTTTTAAATTCGTATCGTTTTTGAAACGAATACTCAAGTTTTTCATGCTGTAAAGAGGAGCTATCTCATAACCTGGGACTATGCACCACGCGACTGCCTTGAAAGATGCCGACACACCTCCAGTTCGAAACTGTCCCGGATGCTCCACAAAAGGCCAGCCATCAGCATGGTATGGGCCGCAAGAATATCGTTTTGCGAGGAAGGGTTCCATGTTTCCAGATGTTCATATGCAATGAAAGCATTACGAACTTCTTGAATTTCACGAGGTTGACCCAATACATGCTTTCCGTTCAGAACCGCTGTGACCTGCTCCAGAGTGAGCGTGTTGTTCTCAATGGCTAATGAGGGATGGATAGTCCAAATCCAGTTTTCCTTGCGCAGGAATGGAGAAGTCGAACCCGAAAGGGCTTGAACATGCCCCACAAGCTCGCTGATTTCACTCACGAGTCGAAGGATGACAGGAGTAATGGTAAAGGGAGGCTTGTATTTCACATTTGCATTCCGTTTCTGCAAAAATATAAGCCAGATGAGTGCATTTGGCAGATAGTTGAGAACAGGGTATCCGATGGCATTCGGATACCCTGTTGTCGAACTAGCGTGTCTTTGTGAGGAGTTCTTTGATCAGGCTATCAGCCTCCCATCCCTTGAGGTCTTGTAGCTGTTTGCCAAAACGGGAAGCAGCAAGCTCTTCGGGATTTCTCCTCTGTTCCTGGGCCTTGTTGCGAATCAGGGCCAGTTGATTACGGCTGGCAGGCTTGTCTCCTCCTCCCTTGAATCTACTTTTATCATCCTGAGAGCCATCTTGAGATATGTTTCGATGGTTTTTGATATAGGGTTCGGCTTTTTGTTTAACAGCGTTTATAACCCTGTTTTTAGCGATTTCAAGAGTATCTTCGTTTTCAAAAGGAGAACGAGGAGATTCGGAACAAACATCACTTATGACTCTTCCATCTGTCATAATAATATTTGCAGACACAATTGCAGTTCTACCGTTTTTATCATTGGGAAGTTGAAGAACCTGGACATTAATTGCATCGGAAATCTTAAACATAGAAAACCCCTTTTCCTGTAAAAGTGTTGATAAAAAGAGCATCATTCAGCTAATCAAAGTCAAAAAGTTCTGAATGGTGTTGAATTGGGCATATAATGGAAAGTGTTTTCTTTTTTTACATGAGGAGCATCATGCTTCATTTTTCCTCGTAGCCATTGAAGAAAAGAATCTCTTTCATATCCCACTTTCTTGCCAATCTTAACTTTCACAGCAGGACCAGTCCCAAGAGCATCAGCATTCGACATGCTTTTTGCAGAAAAGATTCTTCCAATCTTTTCAGAAGCAAATTCTCTTGTAAAAACTGGAGGCAGTTCCTTACGCAATTGATCCAAGAATATTTCATCTCCAAACATGAGTTATCTCCTTTTTTTAGCCTCTAGAAAGCCTTGAATATCCATATCGCCATGCATGTTTCTCAAGACCATCCTTGCTGAATGTTTTGGCAAGATAGCTTCCAGAGCGGAATGCAGCATCTCTTTTCAAGGAAAAGCCATCTTTGTTTCTATCAATGATGATTCCATTATCGTATTCAGGATCTCTTTTTTTGTTCAAACAATAATGAACAAGACCATCTTCATTTGTTTTTAAAGTATTTTTCCATGTTTCATTTGCTATATCAAAAATAGTAAATTTATTCTTTATGGCATTTGCATTAATCCAAAGAAGAAAATGATAATGAGGAAAAGAAGAATCATGAATCTCCCTGACCCAAAGGTACAAAGGATCAACTCTATGAGTTGCTATGACCATTCGCTTTAACCTTCGTGAAAGGTTATAACTGAAATCAGATATGTCATTAGAGGAAGGAAGAATAGAACCGTCAGAAGGATAGTGAAGATCAAAACGAATTTGCATGACTTTGCTATGGTTTGCTAATGCAAACTCCATAAGCTCTTTTTGTTTATCTAAAATATCAATGAACTTAACTTCTGTTTCATCTCTTGAAGGAAGGATTTGCAATCCATCAAAAACATCTTCAAATGTAACTTTTGTCATCATGAGAACTCCTTTTGTTTAGTTTCATATTCTCATGAGCATGTGTTAAAAATAAATGTGATCTTTCTGTGATCTTCATCTTTTCATCTCTCCACCTGTGGTGGACCATGATGAGCTATGCTTTTATTTCTCTCACACCTGTGTGGTGTGAGATTAATGTTTTCTTATTCTTTCTTTTTGTCTTTTTTTGTTGTTTCTTTGTTCTTCTTTGTTATCTTTTATTTATCTTTTTAGTAATACAATCAGACCTAGAACAAACATACAAAAAATTTGATGGCAATTTCCATTGTGCGCATGTCCTTATCGTGAAGGATTATGGTAAACTGGGCATATTATATGATGAAAAACTTGGCGGATTTATTGGGTCCAAAAAGAAGGCCTACCCCCATAATGGGAGGCAGGCCTTCAGTGATCCATTGAAAAATGAATGCTATTGAAAAAAATTATTACATATCAGCTCAATCCGAAAAATCGTTCAAAGAAGGCACGGAGCTTGTCCAGTACGCTTTGCTTCTTTGCAGCGTGGTTATTGTTTTTGCTGAACCGTGAAACAGGCGGAAGTATCTTTGTGATGGCGGTTCCGGTAGCTGGAATGGCTCCGTCGCGGAACGCGTTGGCAACAAAAGTTTCCGTCTCGGCAGGATTGAGTTTTTCCTCGGCAATAATGCGTTCAAGCTCTTCCTGCTTCTTGGTTTTGATGTAGGCAAGCCACGCTTCATCGACTTTTTCCGTTATGGAAATAGAGTCCACAAACTGTTCAATGAGGTCTTTCTTGTTGCGCAGGCTGGGACTGGAGTTCACGGCCCGTGCGATGCTGGAGCGGATTTCCGTACCTTCTTCGGAACCCTTCTTCTTGAGGTAGGCCTCCACCAGCATCAGGATGTAGTCAACATTGATTTCAACTTGTTTGATAAGTTCGATTTCAAAAACCACATCGTCGTTGATGGCTTCCCTTTCCGCTTCGGCTTTACGGCGAAATTCCGCATGCAGGTTGAGATACTGGCTTTGATAATCCTGAAAGGTCTTTCCGCTGAGAATATCGTTTCCCGTAAAGTCGTCAAAGGCGACAAGAATATTTTTCAGCCGCAGGATAGAGCCAAAGAGCCGGATAAAGTCCTTCTGGGCGGTTTCTCCCGTGATGGGCGCATCAAGCGGGAAGAAGGCCAGCATGTCCTCCACCTGCTTTTTATATTCTGTGTGATACTCGGTATAGGACTTCAGCAAAGCGATATTCTTGGCGTCCTTGTTTCCAAAAAGAGCCAGAGCGTCGTTGGTTTCCTGTTCGAGGTTGCGGAATGAAACGATGTTGCCGTAGGTCTTGACGGAATTCAGGATGCGGTTGGTACGCGAAAAAGCCTGAATCAGACCGTGGGCACGCAGGTTTTTATCCACCCAGAGGGTGTTGAGGGTAGTGGCGTCGAACCCCGTCAGGAACATGTTGACGACGATCACCATATCCAGTTCACGGTTTTTCAGCCTGAGTGACAGGTCTTTGTAATAGTTTTGAAATTTGTCTGCCGAGGTGTCGAAATTGGTACTGAACATCTGGTTATAGTCTTTGATGACATTTTCCAGAAAGTCACGGGAGCCGGCGTCCAGTCCTTCGGCACTGCATTCTTCTTCACTCAGTGCTCCGTCAGCCGTTTCTTCGTTGGCGGCAAAGCTGTAGATCAACCCAACCTTGAGACGTCGGGTGGGGGGCAACTTTTTCTGCTGATTGGAAAATTCAAGGTAATAGCGCTTGGCGGCCTCAATGGAGGCGGTGGCGAACAGGGAATTGAAGCCGGACAGCCGTTTGCCTTTATGACTGTAGAACGTGGTTCGCCTGGTCTTTTGATCGAAATGTTCCCGGATATACGCCACAATCTGCGTAATGCGTTCGGGAGCAAGCAAAGCCTGTTCCGTATCAATGGACGAAACCTGCTTATCCCGGATATGTTCCGACGCCTTGATGGTATTGATGTAATCCACACGGAACGGCAGGACATTCTTGTCATTGATCGCATCGACGATGGTGTAGGTGTGGAGTTTGTCTCCAAAGGCCTTTTCCGTTGTACAGAGGAGTGCCTTGCTGCCTCCGGGAGCGTTTTCCGAGAAGATGGGTGTTCCGGTAAAACCGAACAGGTGGTAGCGTTTGAAGGCGTTCGTGATGTCCGTATGCATGTCGCCGAACTGACTGCGGTGGCATTCGTCAAAAATGATGACGACATGGGCATCATAGATGGGATGTTTTGGATTTTTGGCTATAAAGTTTGAGAGTTTTTGAATGGTTGTAATGATGATACGGGCATTAGGGTTTTCCAGCTGCTTTTTGAGGATGGCGGTGGACGTGTTGGAATTTGCCGCGCCCTTCTCAAAGCGTTCATACTCCTTCATGGTCTGGTAATCCAAATCCTTACGGTCGACCACAAACAGCACTTTGTCGATGGCGGGCAGGTCTCGCGCCAACTGAGCGGTTTTGAAACTGGTGAGGGTTTTGCCGCTGCCCGTGGTATGCCAGATGTAGCCGCCCGCCGCCGGTGTGCCCACCCGTCTGGCGTTGGTGCTGGTAATGATGCGTTGCAGAATCTGTTCCGTAGCAACAATCTGATAAGGCCGCATGACCAGCAGCTTGCGATCCACATCGAACACGCAGTAGCGGGTGAGGATACTGAGGAGGGTATGCTTGGCGAAAAACGTCTTGGTGAAGTCGATCAGGTCCGTAATGGGCTGGTTTCGGGCGTCGGCCCACCAGCTGGTAAAAGCAAAGCTGTTGGAATTTTTCTGTCGGGATTTTTTGCCCTGCTGTTCGGCAAGGTGCCCGCTCCGAACGGTATTGCTGTAATATTTGGTCAGCGTGCCGTTGCTGATGATGAACAGCTGCACATACTCGAACAGGCCGCAGCCCGCCCAAAAGCTGTCCCGCTGATAACGGTTGATCTGGTTGAATGCCTCGCGAATGTCTACCCCACGCCGTTTCAGCTCGATATGCACCAGCGGCAGGCCATTGACCAGCACGGTCACATCATAGCGGTTGGCGTAGTTCCCCACCGCTTCATATTGATTGACGACTTGCAGGCTGTTGTTGTGAATGCGTTGCTTGTCGATCAGATAGATGTTTTTGGTCGAGCCGTCGTCACGCTTGAGGATTTGGATATGGTCTTCCTGAATGCGGGTTGTCTTTTCTATGATGCCGTCATTGTTTCCTGCAATGCAGGTACTGAAAAAGGTTTCCCATTCCGCATCGGAAAAAGTCATGCCGTTGAGCTTTTCCAACTGGCGGCGAAGGTTGGCGACAAGCTCCGCCTCGGAAGTAATGGGAAGGTATTCGTAAGCCTGCGCCTGCAACTGCTTGATGAAGGCCTTTTCCAGCGCGGCCTCACTCTGATAGGCGTTGTCATCGTCACGTTCCCGCACGAATTCGGCAACAACCGTACTCTCTTCAAACAAGGCAAGAGGTTCGCAGTGCGTGATAGGGCGAGATTGGCTCATTGCGCCTCCTTGAAGGTCAGCAGGCGGTCTCGGTAATATTCATACTGCTTGCGGCGAGCGGCGATCTCCGCAGGCAGACCGCTGGAAAGGTCGTTGACCAGCGCATCGAACTTGTCGAGGATAGCGACGATGCGGGTTTGCTCTTCAAGAGGAGGAAATGGCAAGCGCGTGCTCTCAAAGGTTCCCATATTGATATTGTCTTGAGCACTGCCAGTGCTTTGCGATTGCAGATTCTTTTTAAAAGAAGACAAAAGGTATTCAACATAGCTCGAGCTCGTTTTCCCTGGATCGGCAACAAAACCTATAACGCTGTCGGGGAAACATGCATCAAAGCTAAGAATGGTTGTTTCTGCAATGTTTGCTGCTATCGTTATGCAAAGTGTTCCTTTTGGCCATAATTTACTTTGTTGCAATCCAAAATCACTGTATGTTTGCGTATATTCTGTAATGGTATGCGAAGCATTTCTAATATCGCCCGTCTGAATAAAGGGGATATTTCCACCATATAGCTTTTGATCGTTTCTTGGGCGGTGCTTTGATTTTCCACGTCCAAAATCAAGAGACATTTCCCCCAACGTCATCCACTGCACATCATCCCGGCCCTCAAAATTGAGCAATTGGTCACGGTAGTAGTGATACTGCCGCCGCCGTGCCTCCAGTTCAGCCTTCAGTTCAGCCTCCAGCTTGGTGAAGGTATCCAGCACCTTCACGATCTCGCGCTGAATTTCAAGGGGAGGGACGGGGATAAGAAATTTAGCCATACATGAAGGAGAAACTCTTCTTACTTTTGTACCTGTAATATTGCCAAGTTTTTGCAGTTGAAATTGTTCTGACTGAAAAAAATACGCAACATATTTAGGTTCAAGAGAATGTCTGTATATACAGGCATCGCTGCTGACAGCAATATCTTTTTTACCAAGCCAAGCAACCGCTTTGCAAACATCAGTATCATTTTCACTTGTAGTTGCAATTACAAGATTGCCAGATTTTGCTTTTTTCAGGTTTTTTGAATGGGCTGAGGCTACAAATGATTTTGTCTTGTTAGTATGAATACTGTAGTATGTATATATCTGTCCATAATGTATGGCTCCAAATCCATTATCGTAGTCTGTAATATCTTTTTTTTGAAGTCCGCTTCCCCTTATGAATTCACCTACTTCACCCAATTTTTTATACTCCACCCCATTCGGGCACAGCTTGGCAATCAGCTCATCAATCTTGCTCATGCTAGCCCTCCAGCTCGGCAACGATGGCGTCAATCTGCGTTCTCAAAGCGGCTTGACGCTCGACAATTCCGGCAATTTCCGCATTCAGCCGCACAATATCCACGGCTTCACGCTCGTCCTTCTGGGCAACGTAGGAAGAAACCGCAATGTTGTAGCCGTTTCCGGCAATCTCTTCGGCATCCACAAGCCGGACAAAATGCTCAATGTCCTTGCGCTCGGCATAGGCATCAAGAATTCTCTGCTGATTGTCGGCGGTCAGCTTGTTTTTGTTGCCATTGCGGACAAATTCAGCGGAAGCGTCAATAAACAACACCGCGTTGTCGCTTTTGGATTTCTTCAGAATGATGACGCAGGTGGCGATGGTTGTTCCAAAGAACAAGTCAGGCGGCAGCTGGATGACCGCATCAACGTAGTTGTTGTCAATCAGATACTGCCGGATTTTCTGTTCCGCTCCTCCACGGTACAGCACGCCGGGAAATTCGACGATGGCCGCCGTGCCGTCCACCGCCAGCCATGAAAGGATGTGCATGGTAAAGGCCAAGTCCGCCTTGCTCTTGGGAGCAAGCACACCGGCGGGGGCAAAGCGCGGATCATTGATCAACAATGGATTGGCGTCGCCTTCCCATCTGATGGAATACGGAGGGTTGGAGACAATGGCCTCAAACGGTTCATCATCCCAGTGTGCCGGATCGGTCAGCGTGTCCCCGTGGGCGATGTCGAACTTCTCAAAATTGATGTCGTGCAGAAACATGTTGATGCGGCACAGGTTGTAGGTGGTCAGATTGATTTCCTGACCGAAAAAGCCCTGCCGCACATTGTCCTTGCCCAACACCTTGGCAAAGTTCAGCAGCAGAGAACCGGAACCGCAGGCGGGGTCGTATACTTTATTGATCTCAGTCTTGCCCAGCACGGTGATGCGCGCCAGCAGTTCGGAAACTTCCTGAGGGGTGTAAAACTCCCCACCGGACTTCCCGGCAGTGGAGGCGTACATCTGCATGAGGTATTCATAGGCATCACCAAACAGGTCAATGGTATTGCCCCCGAAATCCCCGCCGTTCCCCAAGGGCAGATCGCCGATGGCTTCCAACAGCATCACCAGCTTTTCATTGCGCTTCTTGACGACCGCTCCCAGCTTGTTGCTGTTGACGTCCACCTCCGCGAACAACCCCTTGAAGTCGTCTTCGCTGTCCGTACCGATTGCAGAACCTTCAATGTTGGCAAAAACACGGCTCAGGGTTTCATTGAGATTGTCATCCTGCCGGGCCTTGAACCGTACATTGTTGAACAACTCGGAAGGCAGGATATAGAACCCCTTTTCACGCACGACCTCTTCGCGCCCGTATTCCGCATCCTTGTCACTCAACAGCGCGTAGTTGAAATCTTCATTCCCGGCCCGCGCTTCCTCGGCATTCAGATAACTGGTCAGATTCTCAGACAAAAACCGATAAAATAGCATCCCCAGCACATAGCTCTTGAAATCCCAGCCATCCACGCTGCCCCGCAAGTCATTGGCAATGCGCCAGATGGTCTTGTGCAGCTCAGCCCGTTCAATCTCTTTGGTATTGCTCATGAAATCTTCCTGTCTGGTTATGCTTCCCACCTGCTGCCCCGTGAGGCGGGCAAGTGCCGCTCGATTCTTTCCCTAATGAAGAAGCTGACTTCTTCAACGCGTAGTTATCCCAGGTGCCGTTTCCGGCATGTTCTTATACTCCCAATTGTTATCTTGAAGCAACGCATCCCCATGCAGCGGGATCACGCTGGGGCACCATGAAAGTCTTTCAATCATGAAAGCTTATTCTCGTCCTATTTTCTGGCGGGTAAACTCACGGCCTACAAAAAGCAGTATGCTTCCTCTGGGGAACAGAACAACTTCCCGTAAAGTCATAATTGGGATTTTCGATAAGGGAATATTCATCATTTTGGGATGTTATTCACACTATCTTGCTGCAATAATAGCTACTTTTCGTATGCGTCATGGGGGCCGCCCTTACCGCATTTCATTACAGCCCCCTTCAACATCTGATATGTGCATGGCCCCTTGCCGCACAATTCGGCAACCCGTGCCAGGCAAATCGTTTTTTGCCCTTTCACCGCCTTATTTAGGCTATCTGTGGAGACGGGATAGAAATCCCATTGCTCCAAGTCGAGCGGATTGATGGTATCCTGCTCCTTATGCTTGAGTACGCAAAACACATAAACATCGGCCTGACGCTTTTTCTCCTTGGCATAGGCAACGCCATCCCAGTACAGGCTTTCGGCAATACTGAATTCTATTCTGGAAAAACTTTTTTGCTCCCATGACTGGATGTAGGCCGACGCCTTGACCTCGATTTTGATGCCCTCAGGCGAAAGGAGATCAAAACTTCCCCATGTGGGACTGGTTCCTCCATCACAGCCCATCGCCGTCGCGACGATGTATTCCGCCAGCTTGCCGCGCTCCGTATTGCTGACCAAATCCGAAAAGGCCCAGGCCCAAAAATCCTTGAGGGTGCGTTCACCTTCCATCCCTTGAAAGCATTCTTTGCCGCTCTTTCGCGTCACCTTGATAGCCGGGAGCCGTGTTACCATATTTCCCCTCTGATTTCAGTCAATCGAAAATTCGAACATATGGTTTTGCCAGGAGCAACAGACATTCTCCCCGACACACTTTTACCTGTTGGAGTGCTGTCTACACCGCCTGCTCAAATCCGAAAATATCTCCCCCCCCAAAAAAAGCTGCCAGCAACTCGTGCTGGACAGCCTTTATTTCCTATCGTTCTAATTGCATTAAAAGAATTATCTTTTCCGCAAGACGTATGACTTCTTCCTTTGGCTCCAAGGGAACAGCTTGAGCCTTCTCCTGGGTCTTGCCTGAAATTTCCTGCAAAATCTCATCTGGCGACCGGAAGAGGTCTGCCGGGCTGCATTCCAAAAGTCGAGCCATTTCTTCCAATCTGGGGAACCGAGGAGCTACCGTTCCTCTTTCAATGCGCGAAAGCGAGTCTGGCCCCATACCCATTTTTTCCGCAAATTCAGCCTGGGTCCAGCCCTTCAGTTTGCGTCTTGCCGTGATATTCGCCCCCACAATTGCCGATAATTTCTGTGTTTTTCTGAGAGGCACGTTCTCCACTCCTTTTTTGAGTGAAAAACGATACGGGGTTTCCCTTAGGCGGATAAACAGCTTAAAATGTCTATTACTTGACATTAAAACCAAAATATTAAAAAAGACAAGGCAGGAAGAGCTGTATTCCTGTTTTGTTATATTCGTATCTAACTATTTAAAATGTTTAATCATTACACCATGTCGGGGGCTATATGAAGAGAATATTTGTGTTTTTATGTGCTGGAATATTTATTTTTTCATCTGTAGTTCGTGCGGAAGCCTTTTTTTCTATTTTCAATTCAAAAATAGATCTCGTAAAGAAGGGAACTTTACCTATAGACGAAAGTCTTTCGCTGGAAAAACTATTTAATTCTTATAAATATTTTAAAAATGTTAAATGGGAAAGCTTTGAAGATGATAGAGGAAGAGATGTCATTCAAGTATCTGCAACACTAGACACATCAAATATAGATTTTGAAGATGTTTTTTCTTATATTTCAAGGCCATATAGAGGTGGGCGCGATGAAGAATTAGGACGAGAATGGTTCATGCAGCAACTTTCAGATAAAGATAGCCTAATTAATAATGTAAAAATTATTACACAGTTTAGATTAACCGATGAAGGATTTTATATAGGATATTTTGGATATACATACGGAGAAAGCGATTTTAAGGCATCAACAGATTGGCTACAGAGAATATATACTAATAAAATTTTGATTTTTCCATTTGAAGCAGCCGTTGATGATAGTATTAAAACGTATGTAATACCTACTCGTAAAAAGGAACATGAAGTTTGGCTCGAAAAAGAAAAAAAGAAAATTTTATTAGTATATATTCTCTGTAGCCAATCTG
>OMGU01001083.1_pt1 | contig 24463 bp, 17 predicted proteins | sample 1646121 | NCBI WGS metagenome assembly OMGU01 (sample SAMN05578581, study PRJEB25193) | human gut metagenome | biome: Human Microbiome; feature: human-associated habitat; material: feces | host: Homo sapiens | place: USA:Birmingham
CAGCATTGCTTTTTTATATGTAATGGCCCTTTAGCCCAATTTGTTGTCTGGCCTTGACCGAGCGATTGCTCTGGCATGGTCTAAGGCGCAGTGGTGTGCGGGATGCTTCCCGCGTTTGTTTTGATTACAAGACTTATTATAGCGGCGACTTGTGTGTAGAATTTAAAAGCTGTTTGAACGATTTTGAAATTCAATTTGAATAATTTATGACGTGGGGTGATGCCATGAAAGATATTAAAGAAAAGCCAACCGCGCATATGCCGAGAAGCAATGCAACCGGGGAAATCCCGAAAGCTGCGCTGAAAAAGGCGTGGGCGGAGGCCAAGGAGAAAAGCCGAACCATGCTGCGAGAAAGCACTTCTACGCAGGGAGACGGTGATTATACAAAGCCACAGACTTTTGAGATTGATAAAATGTCGGCGATTCTACACCGGATGTGCCACAATGCATACCGGTACAGGGCAGGAGATTCCCGCTTTTTCCGGTTCCAGACGTCCCGTCTTTTCATCCCTGCGGAAGCAGGTGATGCAGCCGCTGTCCTGATTGGCAGCCAGCAGCATATAGGATAACTCAGTTGCGAACACAGGCAAGAATGACCTTGACCTCGCTGCCGTCCGGGCTGTAAATTTCATAATCGCCGGCTGCCTGAGGAACAATGCAGGTTTCGGCATAGTGCAGCTCCAGAGGAGGGAACGCATCGCTTTTGCTGCGCAGAACCGCCCGCGTACCATCAACCAGGTTCAGCATATGCACACTGCCGTTGCGATGTACCGGCAGGGCAGAAGATGTTGTAAAGCGGAATGTGTCCAGAAACTCCCGTTCATGCAGACCGGTGCGCACAACCGTTCCGTTTTCGCCGGTATAAACTTCTGCCACTGCGTTGACAAGGTTTCTGTGAACCCATTCGGTATTACGGTACCATTGGATGTTGGCTGCACCATGTTCAAGGTGGATGGGGCGCGGTTTGCCGTCAAGGTCAACACGACCCCAGTCCCACAGCTTGAATGTAAAAATATAGGGTGTAGCGCTGATTTCCAGCACCATGGTATCTGCACCGGAACAATGCACAGTGCCGGCCGGAATCAGCACATGGTCATGCTTCTTGACGGGAATCTTGTTGACAAATTTTTCTGCCGGGAAAGGCTTGCCGCCGTTCTGGGCCGTCTGCAGGGCGTCGATCATTTCTTCCGGCTTTGTACCGGCTTTAATGCCCAGATAGACGCAAGGGGCTTCGCCGGCAGCATCCAGAAGATAGTAGCTCTCATCCTGTGTATAGTGCATATGGAAATGGCTCTGGATGTATTCGGTCAGGGGGTGAACCTGAAGCGAAAGGTTCTGCCCGTGCATGGTGTCCAGCATATCAAAACGAATGGGAAATTCCTTGCCGAAGCGTGCATGAACACGGTCACCCAGAAGCTCACGCGGGTGCGCATAGACAAGGTTGAGCGCCGGCGTTTCCACAACACAGGAACCGAAATCCAGCAGCAGGCTGTTTTCCTCCGGAACGCCGTCAAAGCTCCAAGCATAGTTGCTGCCGTTTTCGGGCAGGTCAAAATGCGTTTTCATCCAGTCGCCGCCCCAAACGCCCGGGTCAAAGTAAGGCACCATGCGGAACGGCTGTGCCGCAGCTTTGGATAGTGCATCACGGTAAGCGGTACCCGGCACAATGGCAGGGTTGCCGGCTGATGTGGTATCGAGATAATAGTCAAAAACCGGCAGCAGTTTGTCCTTGATCCGGTCGCCCCAGCGCCATTCGGCAAAATAGCCGCGCTTATATTTTGCGCGCTGCGGCAGGTCATGCATGGCTGTATGCCAGTTGTCCTGCCCTTTGCGGAAACGGAGCTGAATTTCCCACCGCGTAATGTCCGCATAGATGGTGATGTCTGCACGTTCCACAAGAGAGGCACCGACACCGTAAACCAGTACCAGACCATCCGTTACGGCATCAATTTTTCCCCGGGCGGCACACAGTGCTTCTTCCGGGTAAAAATTTTTCATCTGCCAGGTGGTCATGATGCCGAACACAGGGTCGTCCGTCAGTTCGTGTTCGATTTTTGCATCCAGCTCAGCGGGCAGGATTGCCAGATCATCTGCATGGATGACAAGCTCGGCATGCGGGAACAGTGCAAGGATCTCCGCTTGATCGGTACCGGGGTAGCATTCAACCGTCACAACGGTTTTGCTGCTGCCTGCACACAGGGCGTGCAGTTCCTGTTTTACGGCATCGGTTCCCCGTGCAGCATGGTCGGCGGCACCGACCTGTATGGTGGGGAAGCGCCGGTAAGGGTAAGTAGAGGGATTCGGCATAAAAGGCACCTGCTTTCGGATATTTTGTACGATATAATCAACATACACGGAAGCGGGATAAATGTCAATACATTTCTGAATAAAATTAAAATTAGTAATTACATCTTTACAAGTTGCCGTCTGCATGGTATACTTGATTCAGAAGTTCTGTGTGGTATAAATCTGCGCTGTGACAATATTTTTGCGCGGAGAACGCCGGAAACAGCACATCAGCAGGGAGGTCAGATATAGTATGTCGCAGCCGCGATATCTTCAGATTGTACAGCAGTTAAGGGATCGGATACAGAATGGGGAATACCCGCCGAACACCCGCATTCCCACAGAAAACGAGCTGTCTGTTTCTATGGGGGTAAGCCGCCCCACGGTTCGTCAGGCGCTGAACCTGCTTGAACAGGAAGGACGCCTGACAAGGGTCAAGGGCAGCGGCACCTATGTGACAGAACCAAAAATACAGCACGAATCCACGCGGTTCGTGATCGGCTATCAGGAAGAAAGCCGGGAACGGCACAACCACCTGCACACCAGCGTGCTGGCACTGCAAAAAGAAAAACCGGGCAAGCTTGCCGCCAAAGCACTGGGTCTTGCCGAGGGGGAACGCGTGACCCGGATGGTTCGGCTGCGCTGGCTGGAAGGCATGTATAACGGCTGCCCCATTGTGTACACAACGGTGTATGTGCCGGTACGCCTTTTCCCGGAAATGGATGAACAAAACTTTACGGATGCATCCTTTTACGAAATGCTGGACAGCCGTGGGCTGACCGTCATGCGAACCTCTCAGCGACTGGATGTGCGTATGCCCCCGGCAGAGGTCGCGGCAGAGCTTAAACTGTCGCCTTTTGAACCGACAGTCTATATTGTCTCGACCGGCTATAGCCAGAACGGTATTGCGGTGGAATACAGCGAAAGTTATTATCCGGCAAGCCGGAGCAGTTTTAATATTGAAATCAACCGGGGGAGATAAAATGCAGGAAGTGTATCTGTGTCTGGATGTGGGCGGTACGGAAATCAAGGCTGCACCTCTGGATAAAAGAGGAAATTTTCTGGCACCTGTCCGCCATTTCCCGGCAATGGCCGGCGCGGACAGGCAAACGTTGCTTGAAAACTTTGGTTGGATTTTTAGCAGTATCTGCCCGGAAAATGCTGTTCCCATTGAAATTGATCTTGCGTTTCCCGGACCGTTTGACTATAAAAACGGCATCTGCCTTTTACAAGGGCTGGACAAATACGATGCACTGTACGGCTGCAATCTGCGCCGAGCATTCTCCGAAATCAGCGGCTTGCTGGAGCAAAAAATTCAATTCATCAATGATGCAGCGGCCTTTGCGTTGGGGGAAATGGCCTTTGGTCAGGCGACGCAAGCCGGGCGAGCTCTGTTTGTAGCAGTGGGAACCGGCTGCGGCAGTGCATTTGGGGTGAACGGATTTCTGGCTGAAGAAGGTACACCCGGTGTGCCGCCAAACGGATATTTTTATAATGCACCGTTTCGGGACAGCTGCGTAGACGACTATATTTCCCGGCGGGGGCTGGAAAAGCTGTCCGGCGAGATGCTGGGGGTGCCGCTGGATGGTCGTGCGCTTGCTGAACGCATCGCCGCCGGGGACGAACGGGCCAAAGCCTGTTTCCGGTGCTTTGGTGAACAGCTGTGCGATGCATTGCAGCCGCAGATCGAAGCATTCTGTCCGGACACGCTCTGCATGGGGGGACAGATTATGGCAAGCGCGGCATTATTTCTGCACCCGTTGGAAAAACTTTGTACAAACAAGAAGATTACTTTATATATTACACAGGATACTTCTCTGCGGACTATGCAGGGGCTGACAAGAGCTGCCAGCCGGTAGGCATATATCAATCTGCTTATATATCTGGAAAAATTTCAGTCCATGGAGCACTTCAAACAGGAACTCGTCGAATATCTGGATTACTACAACAACCGCAGAATCAGAGCAAAACGAAAGGGCTTGCCGCCTGCAATTCACAGACAACAAGCCCTTTCGGCTACTTGAACAATTTTTACTTCAAAATATGGCCCTGACTTTTTGGGATCACCTCAAAACCGCGGATGTCCTGCTATTTATTTGGTGAAAAAACCATGTAGCTGATTGCTTTATAGAATAGACTCGTCAGGATTTGAAGCTTTTGGATCGGATGCCAGCACGCCGCGGTAAAGCACTTCGGAAGAAACGTAACTGACTTCGGGCGCCGCTTTCGGGTGTTCTATCACAAAAAGAATCTTGGCGGCCAAGCGAGAACCGATGGTTTTCGGCTTTACATCGACTGTTGTAATACGGTCGGCAACGTTCAAATATTCGCTGTTGTTGTCAAAGCCCGTCAGTACGATACGACCTTCAGGGTCTATCCCTTTTTCTTCAAGATAACGCTGGATGAAATGAGCAATATAGTCGCTGGCACAGACGATACCGTCCGGCATGGTTGGCAAAAAGTCCAGAAAGTGACTGATTTCCTCATAATGGGTACGAAGACCCAATGACCCGGTAAGGTAAAGACTGGGGTTTGGAATGATCCCATGCTCATGCAGCGCATCCAGAAATCCCTCGTAGCGTTCTTTGTTTGTCTGGGCATATTCTACATCGCCTATGAAACTGAGCTTTCGGCATCCATGACGGAGCAGATTGCTTGTAATCTGCCGGATAAGGTCGCGACCCTCAATAATGAGCAGATCCCCATGTAACTGGTTATAGGGGACAGAAGGAACCGTGTCCAGAAAAACCTTTGGTATAGGTAAAGAGGATAACAGCCGCAGCAAGGGCGCAGAGTACGTGTTCAGTACAATGACACCATCTACTGTACCGTTTGTCAAAGGCTCCGGCAACACATAGCCCGCTTTGTAATTTGTGGGAAGAGATGTGTACATGAGGTTGACATTATGCTCGGAAAGATCTTTGGCAATCTGATGGATAATCTGCATCCAGAAAAGAGAGGACTCCGGTCGGCACACGGCTACCGCTACGGTGCGTGTGTGGGGAGGCAGTTGAGCAGAGACGGTCGCAGTGGTATCCTGAGAGGGAGTGTGGAAATAGCCCATCTCGGTGGCTTTTTGATGGATTTGGGCACGCATAGAATCCGAAACGCCGGGACGGTTGCTTAGCGCTTTCCATACGGTGATTCTGGAAACAGAAAGAGCATCAGCAATATCCTGCATGGTTGGTTTGCTCATGAAAGAAATCCTCCGCTTTTTGAGTTTATAGTAAGTATAGCACAATCATAAGAGAAAAGCAACGCGAAAAGTTAACTTTTGCTAATGTTTGATGTTGAAAATGTTGGCTATCTTGCACAAAAAAAACAATGCGAAAACCGTTGATATGCACGAATACAATGAAACGGTGCGCGATTTGTGCAAAATGACGATTGACAGGTACAAAAGTAAATGTTAATATTTGACTAACAAATGGCAACGAATGCTAACTATGGAGTTAACGCTTAGTTAGCACGAAATGCTGGCGGCTGTTAACACTTGGCTCGCCAAAAGAAAGGGGCACATTCTATGAAAAAGGATAAGCCGGCAGTTTCAACTTCAACGAAGCCACGCCGCAAACGTTGGACGAGTGATGACACGGAGCTGACACTGCTGGGGCTTCCGGCAGCCATCTGGTATGCGGTCTTTTGCTACCTGCCTATGTTCGGTCTGATTATTGCGTTCAAGAATTTCAAGATCACTCCGGGAAGGGGTTTCCTTTACAGCTTATTTCACAGTGACTGGGCAGGATTTGATAACTTCAAATTCTTTCTTACCAGCAACACCTTTACCATGCTGCTGCGCAATACGCTGTTATATAACATCTTATTTATCGTATTGAACATTGTAATTCCGGTTACATTGGCTGTGCTGATTAACCAGATTTACAGCCGAATCGCTTCTAAAGCATACCAGACCATGATGTTCTTCCCGTACTTCCTTTCGTGGGTTGTTGTCAGCTACTTTGTCTACGCCTTCCTGAACCCCGACAAGGGCTTGATGAACACTATCATACAGTTTTTCGGCGGCGATAAAATCATGTGGTATTCTCAGCCAAAATGGTGGCCGCTGATTTTGACTTTCATGCAGGTCTGGAAATCCATGGGCTATAATATGGTTGTCTACCTTGCAAGTATTACCGGCATTGACAGTACGCTGTACGAGGCGGCAACGCTGGACGGCGCGACCAAGTGGCAGCAGACCAAATATATTACACTGCCGGCACTGAAACCCATCATCGTTATGATGTTCATTCTGAATGTCGGCCACATCTTCTATTCCGATTTCGGCTTGTTCTATCAGGTTACGCAGGGTGTTCCCAACTCACTGTACAACGTTGCCAGCACATTTGACACCTATGTCTACCAGGCTTTGCAGAGCAATGTGACAATCGGCAGAACTGCTGCCGCAGGTTTGTTCCAGGCTGCATGCTGCTGCGCGACCGTTCTGGTTGCCAACTTCATCGTTTCCAAGATTGATGAAGAAAGCGCGATTATTTGATGAAGGGAGAACACACAAATGACTCTGGCAGAAAAGCATAAGATAAAGGCCGAAGAAAAAAAGCTGGAAAAAGAGGAAGCTCGTGCGGCGTTCCGCTTAAACCAGATTAAGCCGACAACGAATGCCTGCTTTAACATTCTGTTTGTACTGCTTTCCTTCGTCTGTCTGTTTCCGGTGTTCTACGTCTTTATGATTTCCGTTTCCTCCACGGATTCTATCACAAAGTACGGGTACAGGCTTTTCCCGGATACATATTCCACGGCGGCGTACACGTTCCTTTGGAATGAACGCGGAACGATTTTTAATTCACTCATAATTTCCGTGGTGGTCACGGTTATGGGTACGGTGTTGGGTGTGCTGCTGACCACAATGATTGGCTATGTGCTTTCCCGCCCGAACTATAAACTCAAAGGCTTCTTCACTTGGATGGTGTTCATCCCGATGATTTTCAATGGCGGCATGGTTGCAAACTATGTGGTTGTTGCCAATATGCTGCGTTTGAACAACACCATCTGGTGTCTGATTCTGCCGCTGGCGATGAGCAGCTTCAATGTTATTATCTGCAAGACCTTCTTCCGAACAACGGTACCGGATTCCATCATTGAGTCGGCAAAGATTGACGGCGCATCCCAGATGAAAATTTTCTGGCGTATCGTGGTGCCCATCTCCAAGCCTGTTTTTGCCACAATTGCGCTGTTTTTGACCTTCGGCTACTGGAATGACTGGTTCCAGTCCGCCCTGTATATTTCGGATTCCAAGCTGGTATCCTTGCAGGCACTGCTGAACAACATGATGAAGAACCTGGAGTACATCGCCAATAACCCCAGCGCAGGTCTGAGTCTGCAGCAGTACCGTAACTCGATGCCGTCCGAATCCGTTCGTATGGCAATCGCAATCATTATCGTCATTCCCATTGCGTGCGCGTATCCGTTCTTCCAGAAGTACTTTATTTCCGGTCTGACGGTTGGTGCGGTTAAGGGCTAAGAGAAAGACTCTGAAAAAGAAAAACACTGTATAAGAACATCGATGCTAACAAATAAGCCCATTCAATTTTCCCACCACATTTGGTTCTGTTCCCCTATAAGGGGAATGAAGATACACAACTTTACACAAGCAAAGGAGAAAAACAGATGAAAAAGTTCAACAAAGTGCTTGCGCTGGGCATGGCCGGTTCCATGGCCCTCAGCATGGCAGCCTGCGGCGGCAGTTCCTCTTCTGCCTCCACCGGCACCGATGGCAGCAGCACCTCTACGGCTGCTCCTACGGCTGCTCCCTCCAAGGACGTCGTCACCCTGAAATGGGTGGCCGTTGGTTCTGGCATGCCTTCTAACTACGATGCATGGCTAGCACAGATTAACCCGTATCTGGAAGATAAGATCGGCGTCAACATCGACATGGAGGTTATCTCCTGGGGCGACTGGGACACCCGCCGCAATGTTATTGTGAACACCAGCGGTGAATACGACATCCTGTTCACCAACGTCAACACCTATAACAACGACGTCAATACCGGTGCTTTCCTGGATATCACCGATATGGTCAAGGAAGCGGCTCCTGAACTGTACGCTTCCGTTCCGGAAGATTATTGGAAAGCCTGCGAAGTGGGCGGACGTGTTTATGGTGTGCCTACCTACAAGGATTCTTCTCAGAGCGAGTACGTTGTCTGGGATAAGGCAAAGATCGAGGCTGCCGGCTATGACTATACCAAGGAGCTGGGCATCACCGACCTGGATGAACTGACTGCGCCCCTGAAGGCTATCAAGGACACTGACGGCGAGGCTTCCTTCCCTCTGAACAAAAACGGCGGCGGCTACCAGTCCTATATGTATGACCAGCTTGGCGCCGGTCTGTATCCCCTGGGTGTGCGCTATGATGACAGCGAGGGTAAGGTTGTTGCTACTGTTGAGCAGGATGACATGAAGCAGATTCTGAAAACCTTCCATGAGTGGTACAACGAAGGTATCATCAACTCTGACGCTGCAACCCGTCCCGAAGATGCAAACTACAAGGCTTGCTCCATTGCACAGGGCTGGTCCGGTGCGGCAATCACTTCCTGGGGGCCGCAGCTCGGCGTTGAGTGCGTTGCCCAGAAGTGGGGTCCGACCATCGTTTCCAATGAAACTGTCCGCGGCTCTATGAACTGCATCTCCGCTAACTGCGCCTATCCCGAAAAAGCACTGCAATTCCTGCAGCTGGTAAACACCGACACCTACGTCCGTGACCTGTTCTACTACGGCGTTCAGGGCGACAACTGGGATTACACCGATGACAGCAAAACCTTCGTCCATAAGAACAACGCGGATTGGTCTATGGCCGGTTACACCCAGGGCAGCTTCTTCGCTATCACCCCGACCGACGATTTCGATTTCAACCAGTTCGACGAAGTTAAAGAGCTGAACGAAAAGGCTGAGCCTTCTGTCCTGCTTGGTTTCACTCTCGACACCACCTCCATCGCTGATGAACTGGCAAACTGCATCCAGATTGCAGAGCGTTACAAGGGCGAGCTGCTGACCGGTACTGCTGATCCCGAAGTCATGGTTCCCCAGATGATGGAAGAACTGCGCGCTGCCGGCTTTGACAAGATCGTTGCTGAGGCACAGAGCCAGGTTGACGCTTTCATGGCTACCAATAAGTAATCTTTAAAAATCCAAATACTATCCCTGCAGGCAGGGAAACCTTCGGGAGAGGGACGCTGAGTTCCCGCTCCCGATTTATTTTAAGTACACAAGGAGAATCAAGTATGGCTAAAATCATCGGCAGCGCACTGCCCAATATTCCGTGGCAGGAACCGCCTGCAAACACCCGCACCCCTTTCTGGCGCTATGATGCAAACCCCATCATCGGTCGTGACGGCAACGCCCGTTCCAACAGCGTGTTCAACAGCGCCGTTGTGCCTTTCAAGGATGGCTTTGCCGGCGTATTCCGCTGCGACAGCCTGTCCATCAGCATGGATATTTTCGCAGGCTTCAGCAAGGACGGTCTGCACTGGGATATTGAGGATACCCCGATTCATCTGGTAGGGGATGACCCGGAAGTCACAACCCGTGAATACCGCTATGACCCCCGTGTATGCTATATGGACGGCAAATACTATGTGACCTGGTGCAACGGCTACCACGGACCCACCATCGGCATTGCATGGACGGATGATTTCAAGACGTTCCATCAGATGGAGAATGCGTTCTTGCCTTACAACCGTAACGGTGTACTTTTCCCGCGTAAGATTCAGGGCCGCTATATGATGATGAGCCGCCCGAGCGACACCGGGCATACCCCCTTCGGCGATATCTTTGTCAGCCAGAGCGAGGATATGGTATACTGGGGACGCCACCGCTTCATGATGGGCGCTGTCAAGGGCGATGAATCTGCATGGCAGAGCATGAAAATTGGCCCCGGCCCCATCCCCATTGAAACCGATGAGGGCTGGCTGCTGATTTACCACGGTGTTATCAACACCTGCAACGGCTATGTATACCGCATTGGTGCTGCTCTGCTGGATATTGACGAGCCGTGGAAGGTAAAATACCGCGGCAAGGATTACCTGCTGGCTCCTCATGAGCTGTATGAGTGTGTAGGCGACGTGCCGAACGTAACCTTCCCCTGCGCCACCTTGACGGATGCCGCGACCGGTCGTATTGCGATGTACTACGGCTGTGCCGATACCGTGACCGGTCTGGCGTTCACCACGGTGGATCGTGTATTGGACTATATCAAGAAGAACTCTTTCTGATGTTAAAGGGGCAAAGAGATGCCACAGGATAACATTTTGCTGATACCACGATTTCGGTGTAGATACGTTCCACTAACGCAAACAAAAATGCAAAAAACAGCCAGCTTTGAATTGCTGGAAGCCTCGTTATGAGGGAAAGGAAAGACCTATGCGCACCATTGATTTTCTTGACAAGCGCGTCACAGGTATCTGCAATGAGCTGAAAAAGCTTTCTGTAAAACAGAAGTTTGAAACGAGCGACTGGCTCATAAAGCCGGGCAACTTCCTGCGCCCGGAAGATGCCGATGCAGACCCTGCACCGTTTGAACCCTTTGACAGCCGCACCATGCATTGGTACGGACCGGACAAGCATTACTGGTTCCGCGCGGATGTGGCTGTGCCGCAGGAAATGGACGGAAAACCGCTGTGGATGCACGTCTGCACCCAGATTGATGAGTGGGACGATGCCAAAAACCCGCAGTTCCTGCTGTTTGTGGACGGCAAGGTGACACAGGGCGTGGATATGAACCACCGCGACATCCTGCTGGACCGCTGCGCCAAGGGCGGTCAAAAGTACCGTCTGGAATTGCAGTCCTACACCGGAACCCTGCATACCGAATTCAACCTGATTGTAGACCTGCGGGAAATCGACCCCGAAATTGAGGGTCTTTACTACGATATGGTTGTGCCGCTGGAGGCTTTTCCCCGGTTGGAAGAGGACGGCAAAGCCCGCCGCGATCTGGAAAACGTGCTGAACGAGGCTGTCAATCTGATCGACCTGCGCACACCTTATAACGAGAGTTTCTATCAAAGCATTGCTGCTGCCCGCCGGTATCTGGCAAAAGCACTTTATACCGACCTTGCCGGTCATGAGGAAGTCATTGCAAGCTGCATCGGTCACACCCACATTGACGTGGCATGGTGGTGGACTGTTGCACAGACCCGGGAAAAAGTGTGCCGCAGTTTTGCAACTGTGCTGAAACTGATGGACGAATACCCCAACTACAAGTTTATGTCCAGTCAGCCGCAGCTGTATTACTTCCTGAAGCAGCGCTACCCCGAGCTGTATGAGCAGATCAAACAGCGCGTGACAGAGGGACGCTGGGAACCCGAAGGCGGTATGTGGGTTGAAGCAGACTGCAACCTGACCAGCGGAGAAAGTCTGGTGCGCCAGTTCCTGTACGGCAAGCGTTTCTTCAAGGAAGAGTTCGGTGTGGACAACCGCATCCTCTGGCTGCCGGACGTATTCGGCTATTCGGGCGCACTGCCGCAGATTATGGCAAAGTGCGGCATTGATTATTTCATGACCACAAAACTGGCATGGAACCAGTTCAACAAAATGCCTTACGACACCTTCAAGTGGCGCGGCATTGACGGCACCGAAATCCTGACCCACCTTGTCACAACGCTGGGGGTCGGTCAGAGCGAGAATGACTTCTTCACGACTTACAACGGCATCCTGCATCCCGATGCGCTGATCGGCGGCTGGCACCGCTACCAGCAGAAGGACATCAACAATGATATCCTGATTTCCTACGGTTACGGTGACGGCGGCGGCGGTCCGACCCGCGCCATGCTGGAAACCTCCACCCGTATGGAAAAGGGCATCGAGGGACTGCCCAAAGTGCGTCAGGCATTTGCACGCACCTACTTTGATGAGCTGGCTGAGCGTGTGAAGGACAACCGCCGCCTGCCCACATGGGAAGGTGAACTCTACTTTGAGTATCACCGCGGCACATACACCTCCATGGCGCGCAACAAGCGTTCCAACCGTAAGATTGAGCTGCACATGATGGACTTGGAACTGCTCAGCCTGCTGGCACAAGCCAAGGTCGCATACCCAGAGGCAGAAATCGACAAGCTGTGGCATGGAATCCTCATCAATCAGTTCCATGATATTCTGCCCGGTTCCTCCATCCACGAAGTATACGAAGTCACCAAAAAAGAGTATGCCGAGATGGAAGCCGAAATCACGGCACTGCGCGAGGAGCGCCTGGATGCACTGACCCCCGCCGGGGAAGGCGTTACCGTGTACAACACTACCGGCTTTGTCCGCAGCGATGTGGTTGAACTGGGTGATTGCAAGGCAGAGGCTTTGCAGGACGAAGCCGGCAATATCTATCCCGTACAAAAAACAGCCGATGGTGCCGTGGCGTTCCTGAACAACCTGCCTGCCAAGGGCAGCAAAACGTTTGCGGTCGTACCGGCACAGGTTTCGGCTGCGCCTTTTGAAATTGCGACCGATGGACATAAGATTGACACCCCGTTCTATACTGTCACCTTTGATGAACACGGTCAGATGACCGGCATCTTTGACAAAGAGAACCGCCGCGAAGTGCTCAAGCCCGGTCAGGCAGGCAACCTCTTCCGCGTATATGAGGATAAGCCCATCTATTATGACAACTGGGATATCGATATTTTCTATACCGAAAAGTTCTGGGATGTCACCGACCTGCAGGACTTCACATGGACGGAGAACGGTCCCGTGCGCGCCACACTGCACATCGAACGCAATTACAGCAACTCCACCCTGGTGCAGGATATCCATTTCTATGCAAAGCAGCGCCGGATTGAGTTTGTTACAACCGTGGACTGGCACGAACACCAGAGCCTGCTGAAGGTTCACTTCCCGGTAAATGTCCATACTGACGAAGCTACGTTTGAAATCCAGTACGGCAACCTGACCCGCAAGACGCACGCCAACACCAGCTGGGATCGCGCACGCTTTGAAAGCTGCGGTCAGAAGTGGATGGACCTGAGCGAAGGACATTACGGCGTCAGTATGCTGAACGACTGCAAGTACGGTCATTCCGTCAAGGATTCTGTGATTGGGCTGACCCTGATTAAGTCCGGCATTGAGCCGAATCCTACCACGGATCAGGAAGTTCACCATTTCACATACGCCATTTATCCGCACGCCGAAAAATGGCAGGCAGCCGGCACGGTGCCGCAGGCGTTCTTCCTGAACCAGCCCGCGTTGGCTGTGCAGGGCGGAAAGCCGGGCGAAAGCTTCAGCCTTGCCGGACTGGATGCACCCAATGTGGTGCTGGAAACCATCAAACGCGCCGAGGATGGCGATGGTGCCATTGTGCGTATGTATGAGTGCGAGAACAGCCTGACAAATGTCACCCTGGACTGGAACCTTCCCTTCCATGCGGCAGAAAGCTGCAACTGTCTGGAACAGCCCGACGGCGAGCCGGTTGAAGTCAAAGACGGCAAGATTACCTTTACGGTAAAGCCGTATGAAATCAAGACAATTCGTATCCGTTAAATAACAAAGTCCGAACATTCTGCACGGGCGGTTGGCAATGCGCCCGCCGCCCGTGCCTTTTTTTGGAGGAAATGATGATGGAGTTTATTCCGAATCCACATAAGATCGAACACCCTGCAGGGGTTCATATGCTGGACAATCAGAGCCGAATCACCCTGTGGCAGACCGAACCCGCCGCGTTGCTTTATGCACAGATGCTGCAGGGCTGCCTGCGGGAGTACGCCGGGCTGGAAGTGCCGTTCACCCGCGGTAAGCCCCGGGCAGGTGACGCCGTACTTACGGTGGATACCGCCCTGCCGCAAAACCGTTACACGCTGAGCATTATGCCGGAATGCATCACGCTGAAAGCCGGCAGCGATGAAGCACTCTGCAACGGTGTGCAGACACTGTGCCAGTATATTGAACAGCACGGAGCCGTACTGCCCGCACTGGAAATTGAGGACTGGCCCGATCTTGCCAACAGAGGCTATTATCAGGACTGCTCCCGCGGACGTGTCCCGAAGCTGGACTACCTGAAACAGGTGGCAGATATTCTCTGCCGCTACAAGATCAACCAATGGCAGCTTTATATTGAGCACACCTATCTTTTCCGTGACCTGAGCGAAGCATGGCGTGAGGATACGCCGCTGACCGCGCAGGAGATCATGGAGCTGGATGATTACTGCGCAGCCCGGCACATTGAACTCGTTCCTTCCTTGTCTACCTTCGGGCATATGTACCGTATTCTCAGCACAAAAACCTGTTGCGACCTCTGCGAGCTGCCTGACTCGGAAAAGATTCCGTTCAGTTATACCTATGCAGGGAATCACCATACCCTGAACGTATCCAATCCCGATGCGCTGGGGTTTGTAAAAGGGCTGATTGACGAATACCGCCCGCTTTTCCGCAGCAGCAAATTCAATATCTGTGATGACGAAACGTTCGATTTGGGCAAGGGGCGCAGCAAGGCACTCGCCGAGGAGCAGAGCGAGCGCAGCCTGTATCTCAGCCATGTGAAGGCGCTGTGCGAATATCTTGTTGCGCAGGGGGTAACACCGCAGTTCTGGGGGGACATCATGTGGCGCTTCCCGGAAAGCTGTGCCGAGCTGCCCAAGGAAACCATCTGCCTGAACTGGGGCTATCTGCCGCATCAGCGGGAAAATGAGATCCGGGATATTGCCGCCAGCGGGATTACGCAGTACGCCTGCCCCGGCGTCTGTGGCTGGAACCGTTGGATGCCTCTGATGTACAATTCTTACCTGAATATCCGTACCATGTGCCACCATGCACACAAGTACAACGCCATCGGCCTTTTGAACACGGACTGGGGCGATTATGGTCATGTCAATGACCCGCGCCTGACGATTCCGGGCATCCTGTACGGCGCAGCGTTCGGTTGGAATGCAGAGCCTGTGGAATTTGACGAGCTGAACGAAGCGGTTTCCCGCCTGTATTACGGCGATACCACCGGGCAATTTGCCGGTCTGATGGCAAAGCTGCAGGATTATGAAGTTTTTGACTGGCGGAATACCGTCAACTGGATAGAATGTGATGAGAAAACCCGCGCCGAGATCCTTTCCGAGGTGGACTTTACAAGGATTGACGATGCCAACCGCGCCGTAGAAAAGGCAAAGGCAGATATCCTTGCAGCCGCGGTAAACCTTCCTGCCGGCAAAAAGCAGATTGTACAGGTACTCTGCCAGACGGCAGACATCATTGTGCTGTGGAACCGTATTGGCGCATGGCTCAATGCAGGCTGCCCGCACGGCCCCGAAGCAGATGCCATGGCAGCTGCGCTGGAAGACTGGCTGCAGCGCTACCGTGCGCAGTGGCGTCAGGTCAGCAAAGAAAGCAGCCTGTCGGTTCTGACAAACCTAATCTGCCGTTACGCGGATCTTCTCCGCGGACGCGCTTACGGAACCGTGGAGGCGCCTGCCGGGAGGTAAGCCATGGGCTGGCTTTATCAGCTGTTTTTTCCTGCGCATACACCGACCGAAAATGAACTGGAAATGGGTCGCTACCGGATTATTGCCGAAGGCGCAGTGGCCGGCGTGATTTATGCCGTTGCCACCGGCAACTTTCTGGCCGGGTATTTGAGCAGCCTTGGGGCGTCCGTATCCTTATGCGCCGCAGCGGCCATGATACCGTCTTTCGGGTGCGTACTGCAGTTTTTCTCGCCCTTTGTGTTTGAACGGATGCACCACCGCAAACTGGCTATATGGCTTATGTGCGTGGTGTTCCGGCTTTCGGTCAGCAGCATCCTGCTGATACCGCTGGCTCTGCCGGACCCCGGTCATGCCCGCGCTGTGGTGCTGGTGCTTTATACCATCGGCTTTTTCTCTGCGGGGCTTGTTACGCCGGGGCTGGAACACATGGTTTTGGGCATCGCCCCCCAAGGCGGGCGCGGTCAGTTCTACGCCGTCAAGAGCATTATCGGAACCTGCGTTTCCAGCGCGGCAACACTTGCACTTGGTCGCGTACTGGATTATTATCTGGAACAGGGGCAGGGCTATACCGGCTTTCTTATCATCGGTATTGTCAGCCTGTCGCTTACTGTGGTGGATGCCGTTCTGCTTGCTTCGGTAAGAGAGAACCCGGTAAAATTCACCTCCAAAATGCGCCCGGCGGATATTCTGCGCCCAGTACGCGACCCTGCTTACCGTCCATTGCTTTTTTACTGCATCATCGGCGGGCTGACTGGCGGCTTTGCTTCTCCGTTCCTTTCCGTGTATGAGCTGCGGGTGCTGGGGCTCAGCCACACCTTCATCACATCGGTGGGTGTCGTGTCCGCTGTTGTGGGCATGGCAGGCAGCTGGGTGTGGGGGCGGCTGGCCGACCGCACTGCGTGGAACTGCGTTATTTGGCTTACTGCATTCCTGAATCTTTCCTGCACGCTGGGCTGGTCCTTTGTACGCCCTTCCTTTGCACATTTGGTTGCGCCGGTTCTGATTGTCGTTGCGGCGGGCTGTGCAGGCGGCGCATCACTGGCAAGCACAAACCTGCAATTTGCATTGAGTCCTGAAAGCGGCAAAACCGCTTACTTTGGCGTAACGGCTGCCATGAGCAGCATTGCCACCTGCACATCGGCCGCAGTGGGAACCGCCATCCAGCCCATGCTGGAAAAATCTATGGGGGACAGCTCAATTTCGCTGCTGTTTTTTGTGGCAGGCATCGGCGGTTTTGCCAACCTGATTATAAATGGGCGAAAATTGCCCTCTGTAACATAAAGGGAGAAAAAAGATGTACCCATACCAGAACCCGGATCTTTCGACAGAAGAGCGCATTAGCGACCTGATGAGCCGGATGACCCTTGAAGAAAAAATCCTGCAGACAGATCAGTATTATTCCGGCGATTTTACAACGCAGGACGAAAACGGCAAGGTTACAGCCGTGGATATGCAGCGGTTTGATGCACTGATGCAGCACAATAGTGTCGGCAGTGTGCAACTGCGCGGTATGACTGCTGCCCAAGCCAATGTTGTGCAGCGGTATGCCATAGAAAACACACGTCTTGGCATCCCATACCTTTTTAGCGAGGAAGCACTGCATGGGCTGATGACAAACAACGCAACCAGTTTTCCGCAGCAAATTGGTCTGGCGGCAAGCTTTGAGCCTGAACTCGGGCGCGAGATGGGACACGCCATTGCGGCAGAGTCCCGGGCTTGCGGGATTCACGAAACATACAGCCCCGTCATGGATCTGATTCGTGATCCACGGTATGGTCGCGCGGAAGAATCCTATGGTGAGGACACATACCTTTGTGCTGAGTTTGCACGCGAAACCGTATTGGGTATGCAGGGGACAGACCTGACGACACCGGACACCGTGGCTGCCGAACCCAAGCACTACGTCGGCTACGGCAACCCTGTGGGGGGATTGAACTGCGCCCCCTGCACCATGGGTCGGCACGATGTATTCAGCGACTGTCTGCCTGTCTTTGAAGCGGCTTTTGCGGACGGCAAAGCGTGCGACGCTATGTGCAGCTACAACTCCATCGACAGTATTCCGGTATCCATGGACCATGAGCTGTTAACGGATGTGCTGCGCGGGCAGTTTGGTATGCCGGGGTTTGTCCGCAGCGACCTGACGGCGGTTTCCCGCCTGTATGACTGGCACTTTATTGCCGAAACGCCGGAGGAGGCCATCCGCCTTGGGCTGGAAGCAGGCGTAGACTTGCAGCTTTACGACTTTCCGCATGATGTCTGGCAGAAAGCGATTGCCCACCTGATTGAAAGCGGTTCCATGAAGATGTCGGTGCTGGATACGGCGTGTCGGCGTGTGCTGCGTATGAAATTTGCACTGGGGTTGTTTGAAAATCCTTATACGGACGAAAAACGCGCCGATACAATCCTGCGCTGCCCGGAACATCTGGCTACCGCGGAAAAAATAGCAGAGAAATCCATCGTATTGCTCAAGAATGACGGCTTGCTGCCGATCAGAAAAGACCTGCGCAGCGTGGCAGTCATCGGTCCGGCAGCTTATACGGTTTCTTATGGCGACTATACCGAAACACGCGGCCGTAAAGGCGGGGTTTCTGTGCTGGACGGAATCCGTGCTGCAGTCAGCCCTGAAACCGAGGTGCTGTATGAGCGCGGCTGCAACTTTTTGGGGCAGGCGCTGCACCCGTTTGATCCGTCCATGCTGCGCGATGAAAACGGCGAATCCGGGCTGACAGGTCACTATTATAACGGACCTGTGCCGCAGGGCGAACCGGTGCAGGTTCGCACGGATCGCACCGTCAATTTCAACTGGATTTTCGCACTGCCGCATCCTGCACTGGATGCCAACTGTTTCAGCGTTGTCTGGACGGGTTCTGTGGTTATGCCCCGCACAATGGATGGCTGCATCGGGCTGAGTACGCAGGACAGTATGCGCCTGTATGTGGATGACAAACTGCTGATTGATGGCTGGGGCAAGGATAAGAGCGCTGACCAGGCATTGGATTTCCACTTTGAAGCCGGACGCACTTATAAAATCCGCATTGAGTTTGTCAACGACCGGCGGGGCGCCCGCGTGATTTTCGGGTACAGCGCCGGGCGGGAAAATTTCCCCGCCGCAGTAGAAGCTGCACGCAAAGCGGATGTCGCCATCCTTTGCATGGGCGACAACGAGGAGACCAGCGGCGAGAACTTTGACCGCACCGACCTGAACCTGCCCGGCCGACAGCTTGAGCTGGTACAGGCTGTTTATGCAACCGGAACCCCTGTGGTGCTGGTGCTGCAAAGCGGACGCCCCGTTACGGCAAATTGGGAAAACGATCATCTGTCTGCCATTCTGGAGGCGTGGTTCCCCGGCGAGCAGGGCGGCACCGCTATTGCAAAAACACTGTTTGGCGATGCAGCCCCGGGTGGGCGGCTACCCATCACATTCCCGCGCAGTGTCGGGCAGATTCCCTGCCATTACAGCCGGCGACCCGGCGGCGGAAAACGGTATGTGGAGATGGACTGGCTGCCGCTGTATCCGTTTGGCTACGGTTTGACCTACACAACGTTTGCTTACCGCGATATGGCACTGAGCCGCAGCGTGATCGGTCCGCAGGACACGGTCACTGTCAGTGTCACAGTCACCAATACCGGCAAGTACACCGGCGATGCCGTGCCGCAGCTGTATGTGCGGGATATGTTCAGCTCCGTCGTAAAGCCGGAGCGCCAGCTGGCAGCTTTCCGCCGCCTGACGCTTGCGCCCGGTGAAAGCCGTCGGGTGGAACTGACTGTCGGACCAAAGCAGCTGCGTACCCTTGGCCCTGATTATGTATGGCGGGTAGAACCCGGAAAATTTGAACTCCAGCTTGGCGACAATGCAGAGAATATTCTGCTGCGCGCCGACCTGACCGTAGAGTAAAGCAAGGAAGGAGAAACGGCGTATGTTGTATCTGGGCGTAGATCTTGGCGGCACAAACATCAAGGCCGCACTTGTGAACAGCGAGGGTGAAATTCTGTGCGAAGCCAACACCCCCACAAACCTGCCGCGCCCGGCGGAAGCTGTCTGCGATGACATTGCAGCGCTGTGCCTGCAGCTGGCGGAGGGAAAGGACGTTGCAGGTGTTGGTGTCGGATGTCCGGGAACTGTAGACGGCGGAACGGTGCTGTATTCCAACAACCTAGATTGGCATGATTTTGCAATGGAGGAATATCTGGCGCAAAAGACAGGTCTGCCGGTTGCCGTTGGTAATGATGCAAATGTTGCTGCATTGGGCGAGGCTCTTGCGGGCTGCGCTAAAGGCGCACAGAGTACGGTTGTCGTTACTCTGGGTACCGGCGTTGGCGCAGGAGTTGTACTGGACGGAAAACTGCTGACAGGCTACACCGGCGCCGCCTCCGAAGCCGGACACATGGTGATTCTTGATACAGCAGACGCCCCGCGCTGCACCTGCGGACGTCATGGATGCCTTGAGGCACTGGCCAGTGCCACCGCACTGATCCGCATGACAAAAGAAGCACGGCTTGCCCACCCGGAAAGTGCGCTGAACGTGCTGGCCGCAAAGCCGGAGGATGTGAACGGCCGCACGGCTTTTGATGCTGCAGCGCAGGGGGATGCCGCCGCACAGCAGGTTGTGGATACCTACATTCATTATCTTGCGGTAGGCATTGCCAACCTGATTAACATCTTTTTCCCGGAGGTCATCGGGCTGTCCGGCGGTGTAGCCAACCAGGGTGAAAACCTGCTGAAGCCGCTGCGTGCCGCCGTGGAGCCCATGGTGTTCGGACATGATTTTGCCCAAAAACATACCCGCATTACAGCCTGCACGCTGGGCTACCGCGCAGGGGTCATCGGTGCAGCCCTGCTGGCCAAAAGCCGCATGGAATGAGGAAAATTAAGATGGACATCAAAAAAGAATATGAGCGATGGCTTGCTAATGCAACGGCAGATGCCGATGTTGCCGCCGAACTGAAAACGCTGGATGATGCAAAAGTCGAGGATGCATTCTACCGTGACCTTGCCTTTGGCACGGGTGGTCTGCGCGGCGTAATCGGTGCGGGTACTAACCGCATGAATATTTACACGGTCGCAAAAGCATCGCAGGGCTTGGCTGACTATCTGAAGAAAAACTTTGCAGAACCTTCTGTGGCAATCGGCTATGACAGCCGCATCAAGAGCGACGTGTTCGCAAAAGTTGCCGCTGGTGTGTTTGCAGCAAATGGAGTGAAAGTCAATATCTGGCCTGTTCTGATGCCTGTTCCTACAGTGTCCTTTGCGACCCGTTATCTGCATACCTCTGCGGGTGTCATGGTCACCGCTTCCCACAACCCCGGCAAATACAACGGCTACAAGGTTTACGGCGCAGATGGCTGCCAGATTACCACTGAGGCTGCTGCGGAGATTCTTGCCGAAATCGAGAAGCTGGACATTTTTGCAGACGTCAAGACTAGCGATTTTGAAGCAGGTGTTACAAGCGGCAACATCCAGTACATCCCGGACGAAGTCTATACCGCATTTGTGAATGAGGTCAAGAATCAGTCTGTCCTGTTTGGCGAAGAAGTCAATAAGGATGTGGCTATTGTTTACAGCCCGCTGAACGGCACCGGCCTGAAGCCTGTGACCCGCACACTGAAGGAGATGGGCTACACCAACATCACCGTGGTCAAGGAGCAGGAGCAGCCGGACGGGAACTTCCCGACTTGCCCGTACCCGAATCCGGAGATTAAAGAAGCTATGGCACTGGGCATGGAGTATGCCAAAAAGTGCAATGCGGATTTACTGCTTGCCACCGACCCGGACTGCGATCGTGTGGGCATTGCAGTCAAGAACAAGGCGGGTAAATATGAACTGCTGACCGGAAACCAGACAGGTATGCTGTTACTGGATTATATTTGCTGCCAGCGTGTGAAACACGGCAAGATGCCCACTGACCCGGTTATGATCAAAACCATCGTGACGATGGATATGGGCGAGCAAATCGCTACCCATTATGGTTTGCGGACAATCAATGTGCTGACGGGATTCAAGTTTATCGGTGAGCAGATTGGCAAGCTGGAAAAGCAGGGCAGGGCAGACAGCTATGTGTTCGGCTTTGAGGAAAGCTACGGCTACCTGACCGGCTCCTACGTCCGCGATAAGGACGGTGTGGACGGTGCCTATATGATCTGCGAGATGTTCAGCTACTACGCCACCAAGGGCATCAGCCTGCTGGATAAGCTGGACGAGCTGTACAAGACCTATGGCTACTGCCTGAACACCCTGCACAGCTACGAGTTCGACGGCAGCGCCGGTTTTGCCAAGATGCAGAGCATTATGCAGGCATTCCGCGGCAATATCAAAGCGTTTGGCGGTAAGAAGGTTGTAAAGCTGCTGGATTATGCTTATGGTCTGGACGGGCTGCCCAAGTCCGATGTGCTAAAGTTCCTGCTGGAAGATAACTGCTCCATTGTCGTGCGTCCCTCCGGCACGGAGCCGAAACTGAAAATTTACATTTCTGTCTGTGCCGAAAACAGAGAAGCTGCTGAAAAGGTCGAATGTGAAATTGTGAAAGACGCCGAGAATTGGTTTGCTTAAAGTGGAAATTTTAGCGCCCTATGCTGAGCGCCATAACCTATTTTGGTGCGGCTGCGACCGCACGGGGCATCGGCGGCATAACCGAGGCTGGAATGCGGTGTTTGTACTCTGGCTGGGCATGACACAGTCAGCGTTTATTGTGTGCTATTTTTTGCGAGAACAGGAAACAGAAGATGCCTGAGTAAAAAATGAGATTTTGAGGTAAAGGAGATCCATATGAATATACTGAAATTGACTCCCAGCTGCAAGGATTATCTGTGGGGCGGCAGCCGCCTGCGCAGTGACTTTGGCATCAAGAGCGATCTGAACCCGCTGGCCGAGGCGTGGGTGCTTTCCTGCCACCCGGACGGTCCCAGCTATCTGGCGGACGGCACAACGCTGGCGGACTATGTGACCGCCCACCCGGGCTGCCTTGGCACCGACTGCGAGAAGTTTGAACAGTTCCCAATCCTGACAAAGTTCATTGACGCAAAGAACAATCTGTCCATTCAGGTACACCCCTCCAACGAGTACGCGCTGAAAAACGAGCATCAGTACGGCAAGACCGAAATGTGGTATGTGCTGGACTGTGAGCCGGGTGCCTTCCTGTACTATGGCTTTGACCATGAAATCTCCAAGGCGGAGTTTGAGGAGCGCATCAAGAATAACACCCTGACCGAGGTGTTGAACGCCGTGCCGGTGCACAAGGGTGACTGCTTCTTTATTCCGGCCGGCACGCTGCACGCCATTTGCAAGGGCATTGTCATTGCCGAGGTACAGCAGAACTCCAACGTGACCTACCGTGTGTACGATTACGGCCGTGTGGGGGCGGACGGCAAGCCCCGCGCCCTGCACGTGGAGAAGGCGTTGGACGTGACCCTGCGCACCCCGCCTGTCAAGCATGACTTCGGCAGCCATCTGGCGCAGGGTGAATATTTCACCGTGGATGCCAAGAACGGCGCGTTTGAGGACACAGCGGACGAGAAGAGCTTTGTTTCGCTGCTCGTCACAGACGGCGAGGGTGAGCTGATCTGCGGTGGTGAGACCGTGGTCGTCAAGAAAGGCGACAGCTTCTTCCTGCCCGCAGGCAGCGGCAGCTATGCCGTGCGCGGTACCTGTCAGACCTTGGTGACAAGGGTGTGAAGTAAGACTATTCGCTTGGCAGCGAACATCGGGATAGAAAAACACCGCAACTTAGAAATCAATCTGTGCTGGATACGCAAGCAAAACAGATGAAAAAAGTTTATAAAAGCAAGATGGTAAGGATACACATAATAATAGGTGAAGTAATATAAGGCAATACCGCATAATTCTAAGTACCGATACGGCGAGCAAGGTGCGGCAGCCGCCGGAACGGTGCTTAAGCCGTCAGGCGGGAATTGTGCGGTATTGCTATAAATTTTATGCTGTACCTGATACATTGCAAACAGCAGAAAAACTAGTACAGAGATATTTCATTGAAGAACTTACACTGAATCTTTCTGTATGAGACAGGAACTTTTCCGCTATTGGCATATAGTCGGAATAAAAAACTTCTAATGCAAAACACCGCTGATTCCTTTACTGAAATCGGCGGTGTTTTTTTAACTTCAAAAATTCACAAAAAGTTCAAATAATTAGTGCAAGGTTTTTGCACTAATTACATTTAAGATGGGGTTTAGAGAAATGAGAGGAGGTGATGGAGTGTCTGACGTCGAAATACGCCGCAATGAAATTATTGAGCTTTTATATACATATAAAAAATAGCGCCTCAATCCGATTGCATACAGCAACAGATTAAAGGCGCTGTTTTGTTGTCCTGCACATTAAAGACAACAATGTGCCCAAAACGGCTCACAACACTTTTAGATCGAAAATCGAGGCGTTTTATCGCGTTGAGTTCCCTGTGTTTTACCCCCGTATTTACCCCCATTTGGGAGTAAAGTACATGGATTTATGTGGATTTACATGAAATGGAGGATGGCTTAAAACAGCGTATCTATGAAAATATATTGAGGTTTTTGGAGAATTATAGATATATAAAAAGTACCGCTGAAGCTACGATACCTAATTTCATTTGTACTCATTCTCCTTAACGGAATATTTTGACTGTCTATCATTATACCCAACCAGCGCACTGCGTGCAAGGGCAGGGCGCGGCCATGCTCATAATTTTGCGCAATTCTACACATTTTACCTGTTTTGACCACCGGTTGTTCTTTATTTTTCCACATTTATGCCTTATAATGTTAAAAGGTCAAAATATTCCGTT
>OMGU01001114.1_pt1 | contig 23902 bp, 22 predicted proteins | sample 1646121 | NCBI WGS metagenome assembly OMGU01 (sample SAMN05578581, study PRJEB25193) | human gut metagenome | biome: Human Microbiome; feature: human-associated habitat; material: feces | host: Homo sapiens | place: USA:Birmingham
TGTTGTACGCAAATTTATTGCTGAACGTATTATATCATATCGAAATAGAAATGAAAATTCGGGAATCTTGCTTACAAACCGGGAATTTCATTTACAAACCGGGAATCTCGCTTACAAAACAGGATTTTCATTTACAAAGAGAGAGTCTTGGGTTACAAAGGGGATTCTCGGGTTACTATTTACCCTTAATTAACTCCTTGACAATCATTTATGACAAGAATATAATACATTATGACAAATAAAGTTGTCAAACAGACAAAAATAATTGTCACACGGAGGCGCTATATGACACTGAAGAATCGTTTAAAGGAACGCAGGGCCGCGCTGAATGTCAATCAACAGGAGATGGGCAGGCTGTGTGGTGTGTCGAGACAGACAATCAGCCTTATAGAAAGAGGCGACTATTCACCATCAGTTACCCTGGCACTGACGATAGCAAAGGTGTGCGGTGTTACAGTTGAAGATGTATTTTATTTGCAGGAGGAAGATGAAGATGAATATGGAGAGAAATGAGATTAAAGAAGCAAACCGCAAGGCTATGCCGGGATTTCTGCTTCTTGCACTTGTGGGAGCAATTGTGGGTGGTATTGTTGGATTTTATTCCGCAGAATATGATGTTGAACAGTTGGCAGGCAGTATGAAAAGCGCGGGAGCATTTTTCGGCAAATATGTTTCGAGCTGGATATTGCTTGCTATAGCCGTCATCACACCGATAGTGGTCATACCTGTTTATCAAAAGACAAAAAGGCTGCTTTTGGCATGGGATGGAGAGGATGAATCTATATGCGACATCGCAGAGAAGAAGCTTAATACGGTACTCATGATAATCAGCATTGCAATGATATGTGCATTTTTCCTTATCAGCGCAACATATTCAGGTGGATTTGCAATGATAGATAAAAATTTTAACATGTATGTGCTGGGAATTGTGGCCTTTCTGGTAATACTGGCTGAGGGAATAATCATCCAGCAAAAGGCGGTTGATATTACCAAGATAATGTATCCGGAGAAAACTGCTTCGGTATATGACTTGAAATTTCAAAAGAAATGGGTAGAAAGCTGCGATGAAGCAGAAAAAATCATGATAGGCAGATGTGCCTTTGAGGCATTCAAGGTGACCAATTCAGTATGTGGCGCACTATCTGTTATTCTGGCAATAGGTGCTTTGACGTTTGATATAGGATTTTTACCATCATTTGTCGTCTGCCTGATATGGCTTGTCAGCCAGTGTGCATATTGCAGGGCTGCGATAAAGTGCAATAAAGTGCTTTAAGGTGACCTGATGGGGTAGGGAGGCAAGTAAGCTATGGATGGCACATGGTTCATTTATTATTTATTTTTGATGTTTATAATATTGTATCTTCCGTGGAAAAGACGGAAACGATATGCAGCAAAAAGAATTATGAAAAAAGGCAAAATTAACAATAGTCAAAGGAGTGCAGGAAAAATCATGAGAGAATTAGCAGAGCGTTTTATAGGAAAAGATGTCTATATCAATTTGTTGGATGGAAGAGCTGATGGAGTAATAAAAGAAGTTACAGATAATGGAATTGTGTTGGAAAATAAAAATGGAGTGCAGGTTGTGAATCTCGATTATGTTATAAAGCTGCGTGAATATCCATATAATAAAAAGGGAAAACGTAGCACGATTATAGATATGTAGGAGCAAGCGCCCATCAGCGAAGCTGATTCTAATGAGATTGCGGCTTACAACTGTGAAGGTACTGAACAGTTACGACAAAACATGAAAAGGTGGCTGAATTTCCGGAAAAACAGTCCAAGGCAAATAGTCGCAATATAAATACGATTAAACAGGTGGGAATAGGGGTGTTTTTGAAAAAAAGCATAAAAAATACTGCATACGTGTTATACTACATTATATAGATGTCGTATGAAATATGAACGATAAACACATAAATAAACACAGGATAGGAGAAGTAATCGCGATCACAAATATATTTTGTGAAATACAACAATTGCTTTCTCATAGGAAAAGGAGATAAAAATGCCGGAAAACAGTAGCTGTAGCAGCGCGGGAAGCTGCACAAAATCAAGCTGCGAGGGCTGTCCTTCACATAATGGCGGACCACAGAGCTTCCTCGTAGAGCAGAATAAATTTTCAAACATCAAGCATGTAATAGGAGTTGTCAGCGGAAAGGGCGGAGTGGGAAAATCATTCGTCACATCCTCACTGGCAGTAAACATGGCAAAGAAGGGCTACAAGGTAGGTATCCTTGATGCCGATATCACAGGACCGTCAATACCAAAGATGTTTGGCGCACATGACCAGATACTAGGAGACGAAAACGGTCTGATGCATCCGTATGAGACAAAAGAGGGCATCAAGCTCATCTCAGTAAACCTGCTCATGGACAACGAGGAGGATCCGGTTATCTGGAGAGGCCCAGTCATTGCCGGAGTAGTAAAACAGTTCTGGAACGAGACAGCATGGGGCGATATAGACTATCTATTCGTTGATATGCCACCGGGAACAGGAGATGTACCTCTCACCGTATTCCAGTCCCTCCCGGTAGATGGAATCGTAATCGTCACATCACCACAGGAGCTTGTCAATATGATTGTCAAAAAGGCCTACAACATGGCAGAGGCAATGCACATCACAGTGCTTGGTGTGGTAGAAAACTTCAGCTATCTCAAATGCCCTGATTGTGGAAAGGAGATAAAGCTTTTCGGAGAGAGTCATATAGACGAGATCGCCAAAGAGCTTTCAGTACCGGTACTTGGCAAGCTGCCACTCGATACATCATATGCAGCTATCGCCGATAAGGGAGATTTCTACAGCATAGAAAACGACCACCTCGCAAAAGCAACCGAAGTACTTGAGCACATTTAAATATTTTGTAATGAAGCAGGCATATATCCGCCGGGTGCGGTATATATGCCTGTATTTAATAGAAAACCTTTAAGCATAATTCGTACAGAATCTTAATCGCATAGCGTAGCTCACGGGTGTGTGGTCTGCGGCACCTGAATCCGCGGCATTCGCCCTGCACTGCCAAATATTAAACTTTCTTTAAATATGCGATTTCCCTATTTACATTTCGTTTCATTGGCTTCATAATCATATTACCCACGGATTAAAGAATAGTTTTTATACTCAAAATTTACGAAAACAACCAAAAAAGGGAAAAAGAGTTAATTTTATTATCAATATTTACCCAAAAACAATAATTTTAACGTCAATTTTTATAAAAAAATGCCCTTGTTTTTGTGCATATTTTTGTCTATATTATCATGTAGTAAAGAGAAGGTAAAAGAAAGGCAAATAGGAGGAAAATATGAAGAAAATATTTGATGTATTGAATGTCATTAAACAAAAGCTCTTTGTAAAGAAAGACAAGATTCATTCAGAAAAATATTATCGCAGAATTGATTTTTTAAATAAATATTCGCTTTTATTCCATGCAATCATAGCTATGGCTATCGTATTTATAGTGGAGATTATCTCGCGCAGGAGCTTTATCTCTGCATGTAAGTTCGTAGATGCACATACACTTGCGTTCATGTACAACTCATTTTTAGTGTTTGTATCATTTTCACTTGTGTATCTGTTCAGGCGCAGAGCTTTTGCAAGGGTAATAATTACAGGCTTTTGGACTATCCTCGGAATCATCAACGGCTGTGTGCTTTCAAACCGTGTCACACCGTTTGGTTATACTGATTTAAAGTGTATTCCGGAGCTTTTAGCCATGAACAATACCAGCTATTTCACAGCGCAGCAGGCTACAATAGTTGTAGTTGGACTTGGTGCATTTGCACTGTTTCTTGTGGTACTTTTTATCAAGGGGCCTAAATATACAGGCAAAATCCGTTATGCAGGTGTTTCAGTGGCATTTTTAGCACTGCTTTTCGTGGCAATCCCTGTCACAACCAATGTGGCACAGAATACCAATGTAGTTGCCAGCTACTATTCAAACATCGCCCAGGGCTATGATGATTATGGCTTTGTATACTCATTCTCATCTACTGTAGTGGACCGTGGAATGAAAAAGCCGGAGGACTACAATAAGCAGAATGTGGAAGATGTAGAGCAGAAGGTCAATTCTCAGAAGCAGACCACCACAGTGGACGGAAAGACAGGTCCAAACATCATCTGTGTGCTTTTAGAGTCATTCTGTGACCCGGACGAGATTAATTTCCTTCAGGTGAATGAGGATCCTATTCCTACATTCCATGAGCTTGAGAAAAATTATTCAAGCGGATATCTGAATGTACCTGTAGTCGGAGCAGGAACTGCTAACACAGAGTTTGAGATGCTTACAGGACTCAGCATGCAGTATTTCGGTACAGGAGAGTATCCATACAAGACTATCTTAAAGCAGACAGATTGCGAGAGCATTGCCTCTGATTTATCTAAGATTGGATATGCAACACATGTAGTGCACAACAACGGTGGTAATTTCTACAGCCGTACCAATGCATTTTCTAAGATGGGCTTTGATACATTTACAAGCAAGGAGCTCATGAATATCACAGAGTACACTCCAAACGGAAGCTGGCCTACAGATGATATTCTCGTCAGTGAGGCTATGAAGACCTTTGATGCTACACCGGATCAGTCTGATTTTACTTATATCATCACAGTTGGCACTCACGGTGACTATCCAAAGGAGCCTGTTATTGAAAATCCTACATACACCGTATCAGGTGTTGAGGACGAGGGCATGAAAAATGCCTGGACATATTATGTAAACCAGCTCAACGAGGCTGACCGCTTCATCAAGGAGCTCACAGATGAGCTTTCTAAGAGAGATGAGGACACCATCGTTGTTATGTTTGGCGATCACCTCCCTACAATGGGACTTCAGGATTCTGATATGAAGTCAGGTGATATCTACAAGACAAAGTACATCACATGGAACAACATGGGACTGCCAAAGGAGGATGCTGACCTTTATGCTTACCAGCTTCTTGCCCAGACTACAGACACTGTAGGTATCCATGAGGGAACTATCATGAACTATCATCAGACTCAGATGAACAGTACAGATGAGGCATCATATCAGGATGGACTTGACCTGTTACAGTACGATATCCTTTATGGAAAGCGTTACTGCTACAACGGTACAGATTTATATCCGGCTTCAGATCTTGTCATGGGAATTGACAAGGTGGACATCACAAATGTGTCTGATTCATCGACCGGTGATACAGTATATATTTACGGTCACAACTTTACCAACTGGAGTAAGGTTTATATCAACGACTCCAAGGTGGCTTCGACTTATCTCTCAGCAGGTGTGCTTGCTATCAAGAAGGAAGACATCAGTGATGGTGATGAGATAACTGTGTGCCAGGTTGGATCTAGTGATACCATTTTCAGAAAGTCTGAGAATACGTATACATATGTGGATCCTGCAGTGGAGCACGACAGTGAGTCGGAGACAGATGAACCGACAGAGAACCAGTAGATTTTAATGAATTTTTTCTTGGGTGGACGGGGCGCAGGTCTCGGGTCCCAGTGTGGAGTAGCGGCGTGTACTCTCGCGTTCGCTACGCTTCGCAGCCAAGATTCTGTACGAAATTATGCTTTTTAGGGTTTCTATGCTTGACGAAACCGGATTATATGCGCCGTCCATGGCGCATATAATCCTTGCCCCGCCGTCCTTGGCGGGGCATTTCTGCGTTTCATGGGCATAATTTCTACAGTATCTAGGCAGCTTCGCTATGCGCTCACACGAGAGCACACACCGCCACTCCACACCGAGACTCGGGACCTACGCCCCTTACGTTGTGGTAAAATTGTCGCGTGTGTGCACCGGTCTTCGTCCGGTGCTTACGCTTCGTGCTTGTAAAATTTAGGTATGATATTTATTAAGATATAATGATATGAGGGTCCCTAAGGTATACATCGAATTGCAAGCATGCATCGATGATACCTTTTGACCCTTTAATGATATTATAAATGGGTTGAAAATTGTGTATATTGATGATACAATTTCAACGGTTAATGATTACATTAATTTTAGAATTTAAGTATGGAGGTGAATTTCATGGACAGTAGTGATGGTCTTGGGCGAAGTAAGAACAACATCGGTGCTGATATACAAGTGAGTATTGTATTGGCAGGCATAGTGGATTCTGTCCGTGAAAGGATTCATCACCGGACAGTTTTTAGAGGTACAGTGTAGGCATATTAATGAATATCGGCTTACGCCGTGCTGTGTTTTGCTGTGCACAAATGCATACTTGTTTATATATCAGGGCACCGTTAGGTGCTTTTTTCGTGCGCAAATTTATTGAGTGCACGGGTTTCGTCCTTTCTATCATGGAATGATTTTTATGCTTCAGAATCCCGGGATTTTGGAGAACCACATATGTTTATTTTATGTGGAAAATGCTATCGGAAATGAGAAAGGAGAGAAATGGAGATGAATACAAAGAAATATGAAGAGCTTCTTGTTCTATTGAGAAGCCACAAAACGGATAAGGAAATTCTGGAGGTTTTGTCAGATTATCATGAGAATGATATTGCTGATATGCTTGCAGGAATGAACGAGAAGGAGCGCAAACGTCTTTACAGGCTCCTTGGAACACAGCGGACAGCTGAGATTTTTGCATATCTTGATGAGCCGCAGGCCTATTTTGATGAGCTGTCTGTGGAGCAGGCTGCCAGGGTAGTATCGCTGATGGATTCGGATGATGCTGTCGATTTGCTTGAAAATCTGGAGGATGAGGACAAGAAGGAGATTGTAGAGCATCTGGATGAGGAAGCGGAAAAGGATGTCAGGATGCTTCTGTCATATGACGATGATGAAATCGGCAGCTATATGACAACCAACTACATCTGTATTCCGGACGGCCTGACAGTGAAGCAGGCGATGAGCCAGCTCGTGAGGCAGGCGGGCGAAAACGACAATATCATGACTATATATGTGGTTGATTCAGATGAATGCTTTGCGGGAGCTATTGATTTAAAGGATTTAATCACAGCCAGGGAGGGCATGAATCTGGAAAGCATTATAGCCCATTCATATCCATATGTGCTCGACCATGAGAAAATCGATGATTGTATCGACACAATCAAGGACTACGCTGAGGATTCAATTCCGGTGCTCTCAAAGGATAAGCATATACTCGGTGTCATCACATCTGATGATATTGTAGAGATGGTAGACAATGAGATGGGTGAGGACTATGCAAAGCTCGCCGGACTGACCGCAGAGGAGGATCTGAAGGAGACCACGCTGCAGAGCATGAAAAAGAGAATGCCATGGCTTATCATCCTGCTTTTTTTGGGAATGATAGTGTCTTCCGTAGTTGGAATATTTGAGAATGTGGTAGCGGCTTTGCCGATAGTCATCTGCTTCCAGTCGCTGGTGCTTGACATGGCAGGAAACGTAGGAACACAGTCACTGGCTGTCACAATCAGAGTGCTCATGGATGAGAATCTAAGCGGTAAGCAGAAGCTTTTGCTTGTAGTAAAAGAGGTAAGAATAGGCCTTGTAAATGGTGGCTTGCTTGGAATAATGGCACTTGTATTTCTTGGAATATATGTGCATCTGTTCAAGGGCTACACATGGCTTGGAGCATTTGCGGTATCAGGCTGTGTAGGAGTTTCACTGCTTGTGGCAATGGCAATTTCAAGCCTTGTGGGCACAGTGATTCCGATGTTTTTCCACAAGATAAAGATTGACCCGGCGGTTGCGTCAGGTCCTCTTATCACTACAGTGAATGATCTGGTGGCAGTTGTGACCTATTATGGACTGGCATTTCTTTTCCTGATTGAATTGTAATATTGGTCGTAGTACATAAACATTTAGAATACAGGAAATAAAAAGATAATTTCTAATTTGTGTTTTAGATGTAAATCCGCTATACTATTGATATAGTATTGCGGATTTGTTTCTATAGAAAGAGGGTAAAATATGCCTGAGATATCATTATTTTATGGGATTAGAGTCACTATGTATTATAATGACCATATGCCACCACATTTTCATGCTGAATATAATGGACATAAAGCATTAGTAGATATTAATAATATACAAGTAATAAGAGGCTCTTTGCCGAATAAACAATTACGATTGATATTGGCCTGGTGTACGATTCATCAGGATGAATTAATGCAGAATTGGGAATTGGCCAAGGACATGAAACCATTGAACAAAATTAATCCACTTATATAATGAGAGGTGAAATATATGAATGAATATTTTCCTACAGTTGTACAGGTAATACCTTTAGATAATTATCATGTACAGGTTTTCTTTGATGATGGTAAAATAGTTGATTATGATACAACACAGGATCTTAAATCTTCAATTTTTGAGCCTTTGAGAGATATTGAAAAATTTAAAAATACATGTACGGTAATGAATGGAACGCTTGCATGGGATATTTCCGGAAAAATGGATGAAAGTGATTGTATAGATATTGATCCATTTACATTGTATGAATTGAAGGCTATTAATAGCCTGATTGCGTAAGATTAGAACCATTTTCACGTATCACAGCCTTACAATCCTTTTTAAAGCATGCAATGAGTTTTTATTGGCTTTATTTGGTAACTAGTGTATACTATTTGCATATAACAGCTTCGTTAAGCAGATATAAATACACATAAAAGAAAGGTATAATCATGGACATCGTATTAGGAAATTACAAAGGATTAAAGGCAAACATCCCTTATATTGCATATACAGAGGAGGATGTTAATTCACAGATAGCGACACTTCTTTCAGGAAATCCTGTCAGAGAGCAGAAAACAGGCCCGTTAGCGATGGGTGACACGGCAGTAATAGACTACGAGGGCTTTCAGGACGGAGTTGCGTTTGAGGGCGGAAAGGCTGAGAAATATCCTCTGGGAATCGGTTCAGGCTCTTTTATTCCGGGCTTTGAGGAGCAGCTTGTAGGCATGGAAATCGGTGAGGACAGAGACATCAATCTCTCATTCCCTGAGCAGTATCATGCGCCGGAGCTTGCAGGCAAAGCGGTTGTTTTCAAGGTTAAGCTGCACGAGATTTACAATGAGAAGGAAGCAGAGCTGAACGATGAGTTTGCAGCATCTCTCAATTTCCCTGAGGTACAGTCAGTGGAGGATTTAAAGAAATATATCAACGAGTATCTTGAGTACCAGGTAGAGGCAAGAAAGGCTGATGCGGCAAGAGAAAAGCTCTATGACCAGATTCTTGAGAGCAGCTCATGCCTTGTTTCGCCACAGGCAGTAGAGACAGCGGTAAATATGCAGCTTCAGCAGATGGCAGCATCATTTGCACAGCAGGGTGTGGCTATGGAGCAGTATCTTCAGATGACAGGCAAGACTATGGATAGCTTAAAGGATGAACTCAAGCCTGTAGCACAGAAGCAGGTAAAGCTTGAGGCTGTTCTCGATGAAATCATCAGAGTGGAAAATATCACTGTATCTGACGAGGAGATGGATGAGCAGTATGAGCTTATTTCACAGAAGTATGGTCAGCCTGTTGACGTTGTAAAGCAGGTGCTTCCAAAGGCACAGCTCAAGCCGGATTTACTTCGTATGAAGGCATCACAGCTCATCATCGATGCGGCTGAGATTATCATGGAAGAAAGCGGAAAATAATGTATAGAATATTTTTGGTTGAGGATGACGAGACCATAGCAAAGCTTGTCAGAAGACATTTGGAAAAATGGGATTATGATGTGCATGTGGTGCAGAAATTTGATGCTGTAATGTCAGAATTTGCATCATTTGATCCGCAGCTTGTGCTTATGGATATAGGTCTGCCGTTTTACAATGGGTATCACTGGTGTACGGAAATCAGAAGGGTATCAAAGGTTCCTGTGGTTTTCCTGTCATCCGCTGCTGATAATATGAATATAGTGATGGCAGTCAGTATGGGGGCAGACGACTTTATAGCAAAGCCGTTTGACCTCGATGTGCTGACCGTAAAGATACAGGCTATCATCAGGCGCTGCTATGATTTTGGCGCAAACAACAGTGTTTTGGAGCATAATGGCGCCATGCTCAATATATCTGATGCCACCATAACCTATGACGACAAAAGGCTCGAGCTTACAAAGAATGAGCTCAAAATATTGCAGACACTTTTTGACAATAAAGAAAGGATTGTATTACGCAGCCTTCTAATGGAAAAGCTGTGGGAGAGTGATGCGTATGTGGACGAGAATACACTTTCGGTGAATGTCAACAGGCTGCGTAAAAAGCTGGATTCTATAGGGCTTGAGAGCTTTATTGTCACAAAAAAGGGGCTTGGGTACAGGCTGGGGTGAGAGGTCATGGCAAAAATACAAAACAAACCGCATCTGACAAATTTTATAAAACAAAACTATATATGGATTCTGATGATAGTCACAATGTCATGTATCCATTTGCTTTACATGTACCTGATTGGTGCGCGCAAACAGGATCTGGTGTATGCGGCAGTGCTTGATGCAATACTTCTTCTGATAACAGTTTTGGTTGGATTTTTCAGATATAGCAGCAAGGTAAAAGCTCTAAGCAATGCTTTAAAGCGTCCGGTTGAGGAACAGGCACAGCTTCCGGAAGCAACAGATGATGTGGAGATGCTTTATCATGGACTGCTGGAAAATCAAAGTATTGCAAGAAGTGAGTCAGAAAGCAGTGCTGCAATCAGACAATCACAGATGAGAGATTATTACTCAATGTGGGTGCACCAGATAAAGACCCCGATATCGGCTATGAAACTACTGCTTGAGGCAGAGCGGGAGGAGCTTGGGCAGTTTATATGTGATGATGAACAGAGTCAGTGCCATATAGGCGATATGACCGGTGGGAATATCGGTGCTGCTTTGAAACAACAGGCTGCACTCACAGAGCTGTCAGATAATGTGGCTTCATTTGAGGACGAATTGTTCCGCATAGAGGAATATGTCAGTATGGCTTTGCAGTATCAGCGTGTGAGCAGCACCGAAAATGATTTTGTGCTTGAAAAAGTCAGTGTGGATGGTGTCATACGTGATACCATTAAAAAATATGCAAAAATTATGATACGAAGGCATATTGGGATAGATTATTCAGGAACCGGGCAGGAGGTATATACTGACGGAAAATGGCTTGCATTTATGCTGGAACAGATACTTTCAAATGCCATAAAATATACACCGCATGGGGTTGTTACAATAGAAACTGCAGAGGAAAAAGACCGGTTTTTTATTACAATAAAGGATACCGGAATAGGAATCAAAGCCGAGGATCTGCCACGTGTTTTTGAAAAGGGCTACACAGGCTACAATGGTCATGCCGATAAGAAGGCTACAGGAATTGGGCTTTATCTGTGCAGGCAGATGGCAGATAAGCTGGGGCATACAATCCGCATGGAGTCAGAGATTGGAAAAGGAACTAAGGTGTGGATAGGGTTTGATCTGGATTATGCGGATGTGAGAGATTAGGATAAATCGGTGTAATAAGTTTGACTGGAAATTGTATCCAAAATCAGATATAATATATATTATGAGAAATAAAAGAGTATGTGATTATATAGCGGAAGCTATTCAGAATGAAATTTTATCAGGACGTATGTCATCAGGAGTGCCATTGCGTCAGGAAGAGCTTGCGGATAGTCTCGGTTATTCGAGAATACCAATCAGGGAGGCATTGCAGATACTTGAGTCGCAGGGATTGGCAAAGAGACTGGCAACAAGGCATGTGGTGGTGGCTGATTTTTCGGACGAGGTGATAACGGAAATCTATGAGCTGCTTTCAGATGTGGAGATAAAACTGTTAAAGGGCATGCTGCAGTCTGGTATATGTTTGTGGGATAAAGCGGTCAGTGATAACAGTGAGCAGACCAATTGCGTACATGAGCCATCTGCTATAAATGAAAAATTGTCTGCAGAGCTGCAGTTTCATGAGACAATTATATCCAATAGTCATAACGAGTATTTTACACATATTCTTGAAAATGGTCTCTGGTGCTATATCAGGTTTGCGGTTGAAGAGACGGCAGCAGGCAGGGAAAATGCGCGAAGACTTGAGCTGTTATCGAAAGTAGCAGAGGTATATTCGGATAAGGATATAAAGATTGTCAGAGAACTTTTGGGAGAATATTTTGGAAGTCTTTGTGAGGCTGTTATAGCAGAGAGGACAGAAAGCAGCAGGTAATTGGTGACTTAGTTTTATACTGAATAATGACAGATGATTCGGAAGCATATAAAATTAAAAGATAACAAGAGGAAAAAGTAATTATGATAGGACTTAAACCGATAAAGATTCCGTCAGCGAAGGAGCGTGTAGCATCGGAGCTGCGCAAGGCAATTTTGTCAAAACAGCTAAAAGAGGGAGAAAATCTTACACTGGAAAGTGTAGCGCAGCAGCTTAATGTATCTATAACTCCAGTGCGTGAGGCTTTTCAGATATTAGCGCGTGACGGACTTATCAAGCTAAGACCGAATAAGGGAGCAATAGTACTTGGAATTACAGAGACGTACATAAGGGAGCACTATCAGATTAGAGGCATACTCGAGGGCGCATGTGCAGGTTTTGCTGCTTCACCTGATATCGATATCAGCAAGATAGAGCAGTCATACCTGGATGCAAGGGAGATGACAGCTTCCGGAGATTATAGCAGATATGCGGATTTAAACCGTGAGTTTCATAGTGAAATCTGGGCAGCATCCGGCAACAAAAAGATGGAAAATATGATCGCAGAACTGTGGAACGGACTTTCAATGGGCAACATGGTCACAGAGGAGGAATATGCGGGCATTTCTATAAAGGAGCATGAGGCTATATACGAAGCAATCAAGGCTCATGATGTGCAGCTTGCACAGCGGAGGATGTACGAGCATATCATGCGTAGTCGTGATGATATGCTGACATATTATGTGTAGATGTAAGTTACTAATTTAACACATTACTTGTAATAGATGCACAAATTGAATAGGTGGAATATATATAAATTGCCGAAATTGTCAAAAAGGTATTGACGATTTCGGTTTTTTGTTATATCTTAAACTCAGAAATTGGATACAATATCAAATATCAAATATTAAACGGAGGAGGAAAATGATATGAGTCCAGCAACAATAACACTTTTATTCTTATTGTTTGCCGTTGTGATGTTCGTGTGGGAAAAGATTCCGCTTGGGGTTACATCCATGATAGTATGTGTCGGTCTTGTTATCACAGGAGTACTGGATTGGAAAACAGCTTTTTCAGGATTTACTGACAGCAATGTAATTCTTTTCGTAGCGATGTTTATCGTCGGAGGAGCATTGTTTGAAACCGGTATGGCAAACAAAATTGGAGGAGTGGTCACACACTTCGCCAAAACAGAGAGGCAGCTTATCATAGCAATCATGGTGATTGTGGGACTGATGAGCGGAGTACTTTCAAACACAGGAACTGCAGCAGTTCTCATTCCGGTAGTTATCGGAATTGCAGCAAAATCAGGATACTCGAGATCGAGACTTCTTATGCCACTTGTTTTTGCAGCAGCCATGGGTGGAAATTTATCTCTCATCGGTGCACCGGGAAATCTCATAGCACAATCAGCTATGGGAGAGATTGGACTTAGCTTTGGATTTTTCGAGTATGCAAAGGTAGGACTTCCGATACTTATAGCAGGTATTCTGTACTTTGCATTTATAGGATACAAATTCCTGCCTGAAAAGCAGGGCAGTACGGAAAGCTCATATGATGAGCAGAAGGATTTTTCAAATGTGCCTAAATGGAAACAGATGATGTCATTGATTATCTTAATCCTTACACTTTTGGGAATGATTTTCGAGGACAAGATTGGCATCAAGCTTTGTGTCATCGGCTGTGTCGGAGCACTTGCCCTTATCATTACAGGCGTTATTAGTGAGAAAAACGCACTTAAATCAATAGATTTGAAAACCATTTTCTTATTTGGTGGAACTCTTTCACTTGCAGCGGCGCTTCAGGAGACCGGGGCAGGCGAAGAAATCGCAACAGCGGTTATCGGTATACTTGGCAAAAATCCATCACCATATGTTCTCACATTCGTAGTGTTCATGCTTTGCTGTGTACTTACGAACTTTATGTCAAATACCGCCACAACAGCACTTTTGGTTCCAATCTGCGTATCAATTGCCACAGAGATTGGAGCTGACCCGAGTGCAGTACTTATGGCATGTGTTATCGGTGGTTCATGTGCATACGCCACACCTATCGGTATGCCTGCCAACACAATGGTCATTACAGCCGGAGGATACACCTTCAAGGATTATGCAAAGGCTGGTATTCCGCTTATAGTAGTGGCGACCATTGTAAGTATGGTCTTACTGCCGATTTTCTATCCGTTCTTCCCATAAGAACGGATGGGAGTGGGTAAACAATAAATTAATATTTAATTATTTACAAGATTTATATTAGGAGGAAAAACTATGTCAAACGAGAAACAGGTAGAACAGCTTACCACCTATATGGCAAATTTTATCGCTCATATAGCAAAAAAATTACCGGATGATGTCATTGCAAAACTGACAGAACTCCGTGACAAAGAGGACAGTCCTCTTTCAAAAACAATCTATGATACAATGTTTAGAAATCAGGAGCTTGCGGTAAAACTTAACCGCCCAAGCTGCCAGGATACAGGAGTACTTCAGTTCTGGGTTAAATGTGGAACAAAATTCCCACTTATTGATGAGCTTGAGGGACTTTTAAAAGAGGCAGTTGTAAAAGCTACATTTGAGGCTCCTCTTCGTCACAACAGTGTTGAGACTTTCGATGAGTACAACACAGGCAAGAACGTTGGAAAAGGAACACCTACAGTATTCTGGGATATCGTGCCAAACAGTGACAAATGCGAGATCTACACATACATGGCAGGAGGTGGATGTACACTTCCGGGAAAAGCTATGGTACTTATGCCTGGAGAGGGCTATGAAGGAGTTACAAAATTCGTAATGGATGTTATGACTACTTATGGTTTAAATGCATGCCCACCTCTCCTGGTAGGTGTAGGTGTAGCAACATCTGTTGAGACAGCAGCACTTTTATCAAAGAAAGCACTCATGCGTCCAATCGGATCTCACAATGAGAACGAGAGAGCCGCAAAGATGGAAAAACTTCTCGAGGATGGTATCAATGCTATCGGCCTTGGACCTCAGGGAATGGGCGGAAAATACTCAGTAATGGGTGTAAATATCGAGAACACAGCCCGTCATCCATCTACAATCGGTGTAGCCGTAAACGTAGGCTGCTGGAGCCACAGACGCGGACACATTGTTTTTGATAAGGACCTTAACTATACAATCACAACACATTCGGGGGTGGAATTATAATGGTAGAGAGAATTAATGGAAAAACAATTTTAACAACACCAATCTCAGCAGAGGATCTTAAAGGAATAAAAATCGGAGATATTGTATACTTAAATGGAAGCATGACAACATGCCGTGACGTAGCACACAGACGTCTCGTTGAGGAGGGAAGAGAACTTCCGGTAGACGTAAGAAACAATGCTATTTTCCATGCAGGACCGATCATCCGTCCACTCGAGAATGACAAATTTGAGATGGTATCTGTTGGACCGACAACAAGTATGCGTATGGAGAAATTCGAGTACGAGTTCGTAAAAGAGACCGGCGTACGTGTTATCATCGGAAAAGGTGGTATGAAAGAGAATACAGAGCGTGCATGTAAAGAGTTCGGTGCCATTCACTGCGTATTCCCGGCAGGAAATGCAGTAGTAGCCGCAACAGAGGTTGAGGAAATCGTCCGCGCAGAGTGGAGAGATCTCGGAATGCCTGAGACACTCTGGAACTGCCGTGTGAAAGAGTTTGGCCCACTTATCGTATCTATAGATACAGAGGGTAACAACTGGTTCGAGCAGCAGAAAGTTGAGTTCAACAAGAAAAAAGATGCAGCAACAGAGGAAATCTGCAAGCAGGTAGGATTCATCAAATAGTTGCCGGAGCCTGGTATCAAATTTATTTAGAACCCAATTGCCATGAAAGTATTCTGGCAAAATATATACCCGCAGAATGCGGGAGAAAACATAAAAAAATATAATTTTCGCGCAAAGGCTCTCACATAATTTGACTATTATGTGGGAGCTTTTAGATATATGAAATTAGAATAGTATGATAATCATTTCCATAGGATATTAAAATAAATTACTGCAATAAAAAAGATTATTGCCGGTAACTAAAAAAGAGAGGAATAAATGATAATGAAGCAATTCCTGAGAAAAACAATGAAAAATGTAGCAGCCTACGTGGAACTTTTTCTGTCGGCAGTACTGGTGTTTGTGATAGTGGTGCTTATTATAAAGCTTATAGGGCAGTGTTTTTTTGATATATGGCATGATAAAATTAAACTGGAGTATTACATGGAATATATCATGTCGCTTGCAATCGGCGTGGAGTTTGTGAAAATGCTCTGTACTCATAAGCCGGGCACAATCATAGAGGTGCTTTTGTTTGCGACAGCCAGACAGATGATCGTGGAGCATCTCAATGTATATGAGACACTTGTCGGAATAGGTGCGATAGCGGCGCTTTTTGCCATCAGAAAATTCCTTTTCTGCAGCTTTGATGAGGCAGACCACATGATATGCCGTGGCAGCCAGACGGTAGCGAGGGCGAATTTTATTTCCGGAACAAATATACCGGAGGAAAAGACAAAGCTGCTTAGAGATGTGATAAGCGAAAAATTGCAGGATGAGGGTAAAAATGTGTCAATCGGAGCCTGTGTGTATTACCAGGATTGTGCGCTCAGAGTTGATAATGTGAAGCAGGGCGTTGTCACAAGAGTTGAGGTAATTAAAAATCTGTAGATAAAAAGAGGATCAGCACATCTGTGCTAATCCTCTTTTTGCTACTCCAGATTAAGTTTCTTTGTCATTTCTTACAAAAATGTAAGATACGAGGTCGAAATGTAAGCTGATTCGATAGCATACATTCCGGCATTTTGTTATTATAATTACATGAAGCATCAACAATGTAAGTTGTGAAGCCGATTATGACGTCATATTTAAAATAAATGTAACAAAAATAGAAGTTTAAATAACATTTTGAAATCATCGTAAAGGAGCATTGAAATGGCAATCTTAGAAGTAAGTAACCTCAAAAAAATATATACCACCAGATTTGGTGGCAATCAGGTACAGGCATTAAAAAACATCAATTTCTCTGTAGAGGAAGGTGAGTATGTGGCAATCATGGGAGAGTCCGGCTCAGGAAAGACGACACTTTTAAATATTCTCGCGGCACTTGATAAGCCGACAGCGGGAGAGGTACTCTTAAATGGAAAGAACCTTGTCTCATTGAAGGAAAAGGAGATATCTGCCTTCAGACGTGAGCATCTGGGCTTCGTATTTCAGGATTTTAATCTGCTTGACAATTTTTCACTGAAGGACAATATCTTTTTACCGCTTGTGCTGTCAGGTGTGGATTATAGGGATATGGAAAAAAGGCTTGCACCTATAGCTTCGCTGCTTGGAATTGAAAAGCTGCTTAATAAATATCCATATGAGGTGTCAGGAGGACAGAAGCAAAGGGCAGCAGTGGCACGTGCGATAATAACAAATCCCGAATTAATTTTGGCAGATGAGCCAACAGGAGCACTGGATTCAAAGGCAACAGACAGTCTGCTTAGGCTGTTCAACAGGATAAACGAGGACGGACAGACCATTCTCATGGTGACACACAGCACAAAGGCTGCAAGTCATGCCAACAGGGTGCTTTTCATAAAGGACGGTCAGGTGTTTCATCAGATTTACCGTGGCAATCTTACAAATGACGAGCTCTATGTGAAGATTCAGGATGCACTTATGCTGATTACGACAGGTGGTGAGAAGCATGAATAAAATATATAGCAGGCTGGCATTTACAAATATAAAAAATAATAAGACTCTTTATATGCCTTACATTATATCGGGAATGGTCATGATAGCCATGTTTTATGTGATGATGTTTTTAAACAACTCAAAGGGACTTGGCAAGGTGCCGGGCGCGGATGCACTGGCGTCGATAATGGGGCTTGGATGCGGAACAATAGCGGTTTTTTCATATATATTTCTGTTTTATACAAACAGCTTTATCATCAAAAGGCGCAAGAAAGAGGTAGGAATATACAATATTCTTGGCATGGAAAAGCGTCATATCGCGAGAGTTTTGATAATTGAGACACTTACCGTAGCACTCGCAGCAATAGTATCTGGAATCATAGCCGGTATTTTATTTTCCAAGCTGATGATTATGTTTCTTTATAGAATTATAAATATTAAAGCGCAAATCAATTTCACTGTATCTACTGGCGCTGTCGTAAATACAATACTTATTTTTGGAGTGCTGTATTTTCTTACTCTCATCTATAACCTGATGCAGGTGAAGCTTGCTAATCCGATAGAGCTGCTTCGCGGTGGCAATGTCGGTGAGAAAGAGCCGAAGAGCAAATGGCTTATCGCTATAATCGGACTAGGCTGTCTTGCCGGGGGATATTATATTGCGATTACCACAAAGAGCCCTCTTCAGGTGCTTTCACTGTTCTTTGTCGCAGTGCTTCTTGTCATCGTCGGAACGTATCTTTTATTTATTTCAGGAAGCATTGTGATACTTAAGGCACTCAGGAAAAACAAGAAGTTTTACTATAATAAAAAGCATTTTGCGGCGGTTTCAGGGATGATTTACAGAATGAAGCAGAATGCGGGCGGACTAGCGAGTATATGCGTGCTTTCCACAATGGTGCTGGTTGTTGTTTCCACAACCGTGAGCATGTATGCGGGCATGGAGGGAGAACTTAAGCAGAGATATCCTTCGGATATCAGTGTATATAGCTGGTATAAGGAAGTGCCGGCTGATGTGAATCTGGATGATGCACTTAAAGAAGCTGCTGCAGATTCGGATAAAATAATAGCTGACTCTGCTTGTAATGTTAAAGACAGCAAAAGCTACACTTATTTTAGCTGGACAGTGTTTAGAGAGGGGACAGAGTTTAAGCCGGTGTTAAGTTACGATAACGATATTTCCCTGTTGTATTTTGTCACAGGAGATGAAATTGATGAGATGGAGACCGGCTTTAAAGAGAGTCTGAATAAAAAAATCCCACAGCTTGATACCGGATCGGTGGCTGTTTATGGAACAGAAAAGTTTAATGGCGATATAATTAATCTGTTGGGCAAAGAATTTAAAGTGGCTGCGGCAGAAAAAACTGCTGTAAGTAAAGACAGCTATATGTCCTCTATGTATAGTGGTGTGTACTATGTAGTGGTAGACAGTAAGGCAACACTTGCAGAGATATTTAACCTGAACAGCTCGCTGGGAGGGGATAGTGTGCCGACTATGCTCAACAATGAAATTGATTATAATCTGTATGGCAGCAGTGAGGATAAGGTTGCTGTGGCAAAGGCGCTGGATAAGCATTTTGAGGAAAATAGTGTAAAATCAGATGTGTCAGGCTTCTATGAGGAAAGCCGTGATGCAAACAGAGAACAGATTTATGTATTGTATGGTGGCCTGTTCTTTATCGGAATATTCCTTGGAACGATGTTTCTTATGGTTACTGTGATGATTATTTTCTATAAGCAGATTTCAGAGGGCTATGATGACAAAGCACGCTATGAGATTATGGAGAAGGTAGGCATGAGCAATGACGAGGTGAAGAAATCCATTACTTCGCAGGTGCGTATGGTGTTTTTCCTGCCGATTATCCTTGCAGCGTGTCATCTTGCAGCAGCATTTCCTCTGCTTCGCAGACTGCTTGTCATGTTCAATCTTACGGATATTAAGTTAATTGCAATCTGCATGTCTGCTACGTTTTTGGTGTTTGTGGCTATATACTATATTGTTTTCAAGATTACTTCGAGAGCATACTACAGGATTGTGGGAAACCAGATTTAGGGGTTTCATATGAATTATGAATGCGCTATAATAGGACATAGCAATGATGCGTAAGAATATAGAGCGAGAGGAACAAGCAGTATGAGTATGACAGAAACAATTAAACTTTACGACAGGGATGCATATGCCATAGAGTTTGAGGCAGATATTATATCTTGCGAGCCGAACAAGGCAGATGATAAGCAGTTTGATATAATATTAAATCAGACTTTATTTTTCCCGGAGGAGGGCGGACAGAGCCCGGACATGGGAATACTTGGTGGCTACAGTGTCGTTGATGTGCAGATTAAGAATGGAGTCATTACTCATACGGTGGATATTTCCGCAGGTGATTGCTGCGAGGCAGAAAAGGAAACTGGTAAGCAAATCACCGGCAATGAATTTGAGCCGGAGAAAGTGGAGCTTGCAGCAGGAGTCCATGTACAGGGCAAAATAGACTGGCAGCATCGTTTTTACAATATGCAGCAACACAGTGGAGAGCACATTTTTTCGGGAATTGTCCACCGCAGGTTTGGTTTTGAGAATGTGGGCTTTCATCTGAGTGATTCTGTAGTGACAATGGATTTCAGCGGAGTGATTTCACCGGAGGATATAGCAGAGGTGGAGCATGAGGTAAATGTAGCCATTTCAAAAAATATTCCGATAGAGGTGACATATCCGTCAAGGGATGAGCTTGCGCAGCTGGAGTACAGAAGTAAAATCGAGATTGAAGGGCAGGTCAGAATAGTGACAGTGCCGGGGTATGATGTGTGTGCATGCTGTGCGCCGCATGTGAAGCGCACCGGCGAGATTGGCATGCTTAAGGTTATGAATTATCAGAATTATAAAGGAGGCGTAAGAATCAGCATCCTTTGTGGTTTCAGGGCACTGGAGGCTTTCAGACAAAAGTGCGACATTATCTCAGAGCTCATGGGGATATTTACCACAAATCAGGAGGCTATTGTGGATAACGTCACAAAGCTTAAGGCAGTAAACCAGTCACTTAAGTCAGAGCTTGGCACTGCAAAGTCAGCGCTTTTGGATTATAAGGTAGCAGAGCTTCCTGCTGATACGGACAATGCAGTATTGTTTGAGGACGGCATTGATACGAATACAGCAAGAAATTGCGTCAATGGCCTTGTGGAGAAATATAGTGGCTTTAGTGCATTTTTTACAGGAAATGATGAGGCGGGCTATAGCTTTATTATCGGAAGCAAGAATGCAGACTGCAATACAGTTGCCGCAGCACTGAGAAATAAGCTGGGTGCCAGAGGCGGTGGTAAGCCGGTTATGGTGCAGGGATCTGTAAAGGCAGCAAAGAGCGAGATTGAGGAAGTGCTAAAAGAGGTGCTTTAACTTTTTGAAAATATAGTTTGTGGGACGGATTAAGAACACAAAAGCGGTTTCAGGACATTGCGTCCTGAAACCGCTTTTATTGTAAAAATCATATACAAAGTTAATTATTTGTTAGATCTTCTCCAAATGTGCATCTTCTCAGCCTCTTTGATGAGCTCATCACGGAAATCAGGATGAGCAACAGAGATGATTGCCTCAGCCTTCTGCCATGTAGAAAGACCCTTTACATTTACCATACCATACTCTGTAACGATATAGTGAGTGTTGGCTCTTGTGTCAGTAACGACAGAACCATCTACAAGAGTAGGACGGATACGTGAGTGAACTACGCCCTGCTTGTCGGTGAAAGTTGAAGAGCAGCAGATAAAGCTCTTTCCACCGTTTGACATATAAGCACCGAGAACGAAATCAAGCTGTCCGCCGGCACCACTGATGTGCTTTGTGCCTGAGCTCTCTGAGCTGATCTGTCCGTAGAGGTCAAGGTCTACACAGTTATTGATTGAGATGAAATTGTCAAGTGCGGCAATATTCTTGATATCATTTGTGTAGCTTACCGGGGCACTCATGAGCTCAGGATTCTCATCGAGGTAATCGTACATCTTCTTGGTTCCGGCACCGAAGCCGTAAGCCTGACGATAACGGTCGATGTTTTTCTTTGCTCCTGTGATTTTTCCGGCTTTTGCGATGTCAACGAATGCGTCAACATACATCTCTGTGTGGACACCGAGATCCTTGAGGTCTGACTCAGCGATGAGTGAGCCTACTGCGTTTGGCATTCCGCCGATACCGAGCTGGAGACAGGCACCGTTTGGAATCTGGTCAACGATAAGCTCTGCAACCTTCTTGTCTACATCTGTTGCAGGACCACCGGCACCAAGCTCTCCGATTGCAGGGTTGTCACCCTCAACAATGTAAGAAACCTGTGAAATATGTACATTGGCCTCTGAACCGCCGTGACAGCGAGGCATGTTTTCATTGACCTCAACGATGATTTTCTTTGAAGTCTCGCATACAGCACCGAGGTGAGATGCGTTAGGACCAAAGTTGAAGTAACCGTGTGAATCCATCGGTGCAACCTGGAACATAGCGACATCGTCAGGTGTTGTTGAATCTCTATAATAACGAGGAAGCTCTGAGTAACGGATTGGTGAGTAGAAAGAACAGCCTCTCTTGATAAGCTTTCTCTCATAACCGCCCATATGCCATGAGTTCCATGTGAAATGCTCGCCGGCATCCTCACGCTCGAAAATGGCAAGTGGCTTAAGCAAAATACCACCACGTACATTGACATCCTTAAGTTCATCTGTTCTTCTGGCAAGTGCCTTGTCGAGGGCATCAGGTGTGCCTGTGCACCAGCCGTAGTCAACCCAGTCGCCTGATTTGACAATCTTTACTGCCTCATCTGCTGAGACAAGTTTCTGCTTGTACTCTTCTAAAAAGCTCATAAAATCCTCCTTAGATACCTAAAATGATAGTAGCAAAAAGCTACGTTAAAAAAATAACAAACCCTATACTCTCTATATTATCACTTTAGAGAGGATTTTACAAGTTGGTAAATGCAGGTAGAGACTTTTATATGACAGCCTCTGCTAGTCACCCTCCGGAAGCATCCATTCTTCAGCCTGCTTCTGGTAATCGGCTGCCTGGCTGCGCAGTGAATCAATCAGCTCCTTATCGCCTTTAAATACATTCCTTGATTTAGGAGGAAGTGAATCAAGCTTTTTCTGCTTCTCATCAGCCCATCTTGAGTAGCACTCAGACAGGGCATGAAGCGCCTTGCCACCGCCGCACTCCACATCGAGTACCGGCTTTGTCTCGAATGCAGCGTTGTAATACCACAGGCTTGCCTCCTCATAGTCTGCCTTGTCGAAATAGTACGCACCGAGCTCACAGCACACCTCGCTGCAGCCATCAACTGCTACATTTTTTAGGGCAACAGAAAAAAATTTGTCATAGTCGCCATTCATGCGATAGTAGCGTGATAGCACGCAGGTGGATTCGATGTCGGGGCTGTTGCGGTATTCCCCCTGAAAATATGGCAGGGCATTGGAAAAATCCTCGGGGCTTCCGCATTTTAAAAGCTCCTTGGCATACATAGTCGCTATACTTTTTGGCAGGGTGCCGTTTTTTTCAAAGGAGCGCTTGAATATGGTAAAATCACGTTTGCCGTGAGTGCCCTGCGGCAGATGTTGTATACAGATATCGCTGTCATAGACTACAGGCTCTAAGCGAACCGTTTCGTGCACCGGATTAATCCATGTAAACGTGCGAAGCCTCTTGAACAGCTTCGGGCGGTACTCGGAGGATGAATTTTGCACTGTGTTGAATTTGCTTGGAGTGATGTATTTCATCTGGACAATCTCAATTTCCGGCAGCAGCGCAGCCTTAAGCATCATGAAACGCCTGCGGTTGGTATCGTCGAGCACCTCGTCGGCATCAGGTGCATATATGTATTCCTGCGTAGCCTTGGAAAACGAAAAATTCCTGGCCGCAGCAAAATCATCGCACCATGAGAAATCATAGATTTTGTCCGTATATCGTGCAGCTATCTCCTTTGTGCTGTCCGTCGAGCCGGTGTCCACTATGATGATTTCATCCATCAGCCCTTTGAGACTGTTCAGGCATCGTTCGAGCACCTCTTCTTCATTTTTTACTATCATGCATAAGCTAATTGTAATCATATTTATCTCCATTTACCGGTCGGATGTTATAATTGTCTTTGTAACTATTCAGAACCACCCCACACACATTCGCAAAAACGCACGATACTCGTGCT
>OMGU01001121.1_pt1 | contig 23790 bp, 23 predicted proteins | sample 1646121 | NCBI WGS metagenome assembly OMGU01 (sample SAMN05578581, study PRJEB25193) | human gut metagenome | biome: Human Microbiome; feature: human-associated habitat; material: feces | host: Homo sapiens | place: USA:Birmingham
AAGATTAAAGATGCGGGTTCTATATCCGCAGACGGATTTCTTTCTGAGGCAGAAAGGATCAATGGAGAGGGGCTACTTTTAACTCCGGGATTCATTGATAGTCATGTTCATGTACTCGGAGGCGGTGGCGAAGGCGGATTCGCCAATCGTACTCCGGAAGCAACCATGGAAGGACTTACGAAGTTTGGAGTGACAACCGTTGTTGGCTGCCTTGGAACAGATGGAATCGGTCGTGATATGTGTGCACTGGTTGCAAAGACAAAAGGATTGAATGAGCAGGGAATGTCTGCATACTGTTATACCGGAAGTTATCAGATTCCGGTCCGCACGTTGACTGACAGTATTGTGAAAGATATTATGATGATTCAGGAAATCATTGGAACGGGAGAAATCGCGATCTCTGATCATCGTTCTTCACAGCCGACTTTCGAGGAATTTGTACGTGTCATTGCAGATACAAGACTTGGCGGTGTTCTTTCCGGGAAAGCTGGTATTGTAAATGTTCATCTTGGCGACAGTCCGAGATGCTTAGATTTGATTGAACGAGTAGTCGATGAGACAGAGATACCGGCAACTCAAATACTGCCAACACATATCAATCGAAATGAGATGCTTTTTGGCAAGTCAATTGAGTATGCGCTGAAAGGCGGAGCTGTAGACTTTACTGGAAATGAAGATATTGACTATTGGGAAACGATCTGTGATGAGGTACGTGTATGTAACGGTATCAAACGGATGTTAGATGCAGGAGTAAATCCTGACCGCATAACAATTTCTTCTGACGGGCAGGGAAGCCTTCCGATGTACAGTAGTGATGGCAAATTTCTTGGAATGGGCGTTGGACAGTCCAGCTGCCTTCTGAAGGAAGTAAAGGAATGCGTATTTAAAACAGAAATTCCTTTAGAAATAGCAATTTCTACAATTACATCGAATCCAGCAGATATTCTTTGCCTTAAGGGAAAAGGTAAGGTTGAAGAAGGCTATGATGCGGATCTTTGTATTCTTGATCAGGAACTTCAGCTTGTTGAAGTAATTGCAAAAGGGAATACAGTTTATAAAAAATAAAGGATATCAGATGTGAGAAGCATCAGTCACTTAGTTGGCTGGTGCTTTTTTGCGTGCTTATACAGTTGATAAAATGATAACCTTGCATAAAAAGAGATGCTGTCTGCTGGTAGAATTAAAAAGAAAAAAAGTTGTTGACATACACCACAAATATAATTACGATTCTAAATGTTTGAATTATAATTATTCTATATGATAGAAGAAGGAGATAAATAATAAATGGATGATTCCTTTCACTACTTGTCTATGATAAACCATATGACTGTCCAGAAAAAACTAATGGAACAGCTGAAAGATACAGGTCTTACCTTGGGACAGCCCAAAGTATTGGATTACCTGAAGGAACACGATGGTGCCAGTCAGAAAGAGATTGCAGCAGGATGCCTCATCGAGGCAGGATCTTTAACGTCTATTTTAAACCGTATGGAAGAAAAAGACCTGATCGAAAGAAAAATGCTTAATGGAAACCGTCGTACTTTTCATATTTTTATGACAGAATCCGGAAAGAAAAATCAGAAGCTTGTGGAGGAGGCTTTTGAGAAAATAGAAAAAACTGCATTAAATGGTATTTCCGAAGAAGAGCAGAAGCTGTTTATGGATATTTTTTGCCGGATTTACCAAAATCTTGCAGATATGAAATGATCCGGCGATAAAAAATATGAAATGAGGAGGAAATAAAAAAATGGAGACACTAAAACGATATTTAATATTTCTGATGGGATTGTTTGCTTTCTGTATGATTGCAACCTTCAGGGCATGCGTTTCTGATTTTATGGACATATGTGCCAGAAATGCCATGCACAGGGTAATATAAAAATTTAGGGCATTGATTGCAGTGAGCTTCCTCACACGGAAGTTTTCAAACTGAAACATCTGCTTTTTTAGAGGTTTCTGGGCTTTGTGCTTGCAAAATGCTTGCAGTTTGAAGAAAATGCAACGAATAAACAAGCAAGGAGCCGATAGGGCTCCTTATGAGGGTAGGTAGGCGCTATTGCTGTTTGTTCAGTAATAACGCCTCTTTTTTCCTTCTTTCCACCATATTTGCCACCATCGTAACCACAAACGCACAACCCATTGCAGCAATCATTGCAACCACAAATGCCAGTCCCTTCCCTTCATTTGCCATAAATGGCGCAAGCACCGCCGGTACATAGGCGGTTCCTTTTACGTTGAAGAGTCCCACAATGGCGCCTCCGACTGTGGCACTGGCAAGTGCACCGGCGAATACGATTTTATTGGAGAACATAAAGGGATAAGAGGCCTCTACAAATGTTCCGAAACAGATATTAATAATGCATCCCGGAAGTGCAACGGCTGCCTCGCCTTTCTGTTTTGGCATAATGACGTTTGCCAGCGTGATGCCGGCAGATACCATAACAAGTCCTGTCATATCAATCGCTCCGAGGAAACTGAATCCCATTTCCTCCATTTCCAGCAATACAATAGGAAGAATCGCCGCGTGGTATACACCGCCGATGATGGCAGGCCAGATGAGAAGTCCTGCTACTGCTCCTGCAAGCAGGGAATTATAAGCAATGCATAGATTGATCAGGGAACAGATTCCGTTGCCGATCCACAAGGCAACCGGGGCAATCAGAAATTTTCCCACCAGACCGGCTGCCAGACCGCCGAGACCGCCGGAAGCGATATTGACGGTTGTGCCCGGCACATTGTGACGGAAGCAGAACACACTGATATAGTAGGCAAGTACACCAGCCAGGATTCCGATCACCAGTCCGCCAAGAATTCCGCCGTCTACGGACAGAATGCCGGCTACAATACCTCCAACGACTCCCACCTCGTCCAGACCGGAGACTTGTTTGGCGGCGATAGCACAGATAACGATAGGAATGGAATTGACTAAGGTATCAAAGACATCGGACAGCTTTTCACATCCCGGAATTTTACTGCATGCTAGACAGAGTGCCATGGCAATAAATGCAGGAAGACTTGTCATCATAATTCCACGGAAATTGATGCGTTTCCAGATATTTCCCTGATTTTTTGCAGCCGCATTTTCACCGGTGTTACCGATGACAGGCATATATTTAATGTTCCAGTATTTTGCAAGCGCTGTTGTGAATGCAACCGCTCTGGTCCGGTTGGTTGTACCGGTGGTTCCAGATGCAGATAACACATTGCAGCCCATATTCTGTGTCAGGGCGACACCGCTTCCACCAGTTCCGGCCATTGGAATTTTGGCTCTTGCACAGGCTTCCATGGTTTGTCGGTTGGCACCGTCCGGGCTGGCACTGACGAACATCACTCCGTCAATCTCACCATCATTGATTTTCTTGGCAAGCTGAGCATCCACTTTTGCTGCCTCGGCATCGACCTCGCGCAAAGTTCCCTGAAATACGGGCTGCACTTCTGTACCATTCCAGGTAAATAAAGTTGCCGGGCTGTCAGGACCAACATTATCCAGACTGCCGGATGCCAGTACATACTGGACAAATACAATCTCCATGTCTGCGGCTTTTGTCTGTCCACAGAGTTCCTTCATCATTGCGGGAAGATCATTTCCACCTTGCTTGTAAAGATTTCCGCCGCTGCTTCCTATAAAAGCAATTTTCTTTCCCATTCTTATGTTATCCTTTCCCGTTTAAGTTACGGCTCATCTGTCTGCTATCAAACTAATATGATAACGTACTAAAGTGATACAGCAAGTTTACCATCTTCAAGTGTATTTGTAAAGGAAAAATTAAATAGTTGATATTATAAGTAAAATTTCTTATAATTTGAAAATATCAATGAAAATATCAAGGAAAGAAATCCCTTGACATTTCCCACCAACATGCCTAAAATAATAAACAGATTGCATACATGAAATCAATCAAACCAAACAAACTAAAAGCTATGATCGTGTTCTATAAGATACTGTTTCCGGTCAGAGAGAAGAGGTCAGCGGCTGTGAGCCTTTTTCCGTTCAGACAGATATCCGAATTTCCCACGGGAGCTGCATTGCTGAAATTTAGAGTAGGCATTGCCGTCTGGTGTACGTTACATACCGGAAAGTGTCTGTGGCAGACGAAAAAATGACCTGCCGACAGGAAGCTGGGTGGTACCGCGGTATAGATATGATCGTCCCTTTGCACGTTTTGTGCGAAGGGATTTTTTTATGTCATGTCGCAAGCGACCGCGCGAGACGCCCGAATGTGTCAGAGAACATTCTTTATGCACAAATTCGTGTCCACAAGTTAAAGCAATATCAAGATAAAAAGCAACAAAAGTAATAGAAGGAGAGAAATCATGCAGGATTTAAAAGAACTGAATGAAGTGATCACTGCGATCAAAGAGGAAATCCGCCAGGGTGCGGATGCTCTGACGACTTCCAAGAGTGTCTATGAGTTTAAGAAGACCTTTCTGGATAATAAGCAGGGCAGAATTGGTCTGCTGATGAAAGAAATGCGCAATGTTGCCAATGACCAGAAAGCGGAATTTGGTAAGACTATCAACGGCGCCAAGGAGTGGGCAAACAATTTCTTTGACGAGCTGGATCAGAAATTAAAAGAGAAAGAGCAGCAGCAGCGCTATGAATCGGAGAAGATTGATATCACGATGCCGCCGGTTAAAATCCGTTACGGTAATCTGCATCCAGTTACGACGGTCCGCAATCAGCTGACGGATATCTTCACCTCTATGGGATTTGAGGTATATGAGGGAACCGAGATCGAGACGGATTATTATAACTTTACAGCTTTAAATACACCGCAGGATCATCCGGCGCGCGATATGCAGGATACATTCTATCTGTCTCCGGAATTCTTGCTCCGTACCCAGACATCGGCTGGACAAGTTCATGTCATGGAAGCGAAAAAACCGCCGATCAAGGTTGTTTCCCCGGGTAAGGTATTCCGTTCTGACGATGATGCGACCCATTCTCCGATGTTCAGCCAGATGGAAGGTCTGGTTGTTGATGAGGGCATCACCCTGTGTGATTTAAAGGGTATGCTGGATATGTTTGTTCAGAGAATTTTCGGTGAGCAGACAAAAACGAGACTTCGTCCGTCCTATTTCCCGTTCACGGAGCCGTCTGTTGAGGTCGATGTAAGCTGCTTCCAGTGCGGCGGCAAGGGCTGCCGTCTGTGCAAGGAAACAGGCTGGATCGAGGTCCTCGGCGCTGGTGTGGTAAATAAGAAGGTACTGGAAAACTGCGGCATTGATTCCAATAAATATAGTGGATTCGCATTCGGATTGGGTCTGGAGCGTATCGCAATGCTGAAATACGGCATCAACAACATCAAGATGCTTTTTGAGTCTGATCTGCGTGTGCTGGATCAGATCGATGACTGATCAGGACAGGAGGATTAGAAATGCTTGTACCGTTAAGCTGGTTAAAAGATTATGTAGATATTAATATTTCCGCAGATGAGCTGGAGAAGAAGCTTTTTGACTGTGGATTTGAGGTAGAAGAAAAATGGCAGGTTGGCAAGGATATCAGCGGCATCGTCGTTGGTTATGTTGACTCCTGTGAGCCGATTCCGGAAACACATCTTCATGTGTGCCAGGTCAATGTAGGTGCTCCGGAACTCTTACAGATCTGCTGTGGCGCTGACAATGTAAAAGCTGGCGGAAAATTCCCAGTTGCCATGATTGGCGCGAAAGTATATGCAACTGCAAAAGATCATGTGACGATCGAGGGCGTGGCCACCATTAAAAAGGGTAAATTGAGAGGTTATGAGTCCCAGGGTATGCTGTGTTCCGGTACCGAGCTTGGCTTAAACGAGGATCTGTATCCGGGTGCTGGTTACAACGGATTGCTGGTTCTGCCGGAGGATGCGGAAATTGGTTCGGATGTCAAAGAGCTGACCGGCTTAAATGACTGGATCTTTGATGTTTCTATCACGGCAAACCGTCCGGACTGCCAGAGTATTTTCGGTCTGGCAAGAGAGGTTGCTGCCGCACTGGGCGAGCCGCTCAAGACACCGGCACTGGATTACACTGAGACAGAAGTTGAGAAAGAAGGCTTCAACGTAACGGTAGAGGCACAGGATCTTTGCCCGCGTTACATTGCACACTATGTATATGACGTAAAACTGGGTCAGTCCCCGGCATGGATGAGACGACGTCTGGCTTTGGTAGGAAATAATTCCATTTCCAATATTGTTGATATTACAAACTATATCATGCGTGAGTTAGGTCAGCCGCTTCATGCGTTTGACTGCGATTATCTGGAGGGCAATGCGATCAATGTAAGACGCGCGGCCGAGGGCGAGAAGATCGTGACACTGGATGAGAAAGAATTTACCTTAAATCCGAACAATCTGGTTATCTGCGACGGCAAAAAGCCGGTAGCACTTGCCGGAATCATGGGTGGTTTAAATTCTGAGGTCCGTGATACCACGACGGAAGTGATGTTCGAGGCAGCTAAATTTGCCCGTGACAACATCCGCAGAAGCTCCCGTGCATTAGGACAGGGATCCGACGCGAGCCAGCGATATTCTAAGGGCGTCGATGAGTACACAACCGAGATGGCGATGAAACGTGCCTTGCACCTGGTTGAGGAGCTGGGAGCTGGTAAGATTTCCAAGACCCATAAAAATGTAAATACCGGAAACTCCTTAGAGCCGACTACATTCAAGACAAGTGTTAAGAAGGTAAACGCTGTTCTGGGTATTACCGTTCCGGACGAGGATATTTTACGCATCCTGACCGGCTTAAACTTCCAGCCGGAGATCAATGGTGATGAGCTGACCCTGCATTTCCCGGCATACCGCGAGGATATGGAGGATTACCCGGATGTAGCCGAGGAAGTAATCCGTATGTATGGCTATGACCATATCGTTTCCACCTTTATGCCGACTGCAAAGGTAACCATCGGCGGAAGCAACCTGCGTCAGAGAACCATTCTGAAGGTAAAGAGAACGCTGTGTAGTGTTGGCGCATTTGAGGGAATGCATTATTCCTTCTTCTCCCCGTCGGATCTGGATGAAATGGGATTTGCAGAGGACGCGTCAGAGCGTAGGGCGATCCGCATCATGAATCCGATCAACGAGGATCTGTCCCTGATGAGAACAACACTGGCACCGCAGATGATTCATGCGATGGGACGCAACCAGAAGAGAGGCATCTTCGAGGGACGTATCTTCGAGATTGGAAATGCATTTATTCTGAAATCCCTGCCTCTGACGGAATATCCGGAAGAGCGAGAGACGCTGTGCATCGGTGCATTTGGTAAGGAAGAGTCTTTCTTTACCTTAAAGGGAATGGCAGAGGCAGTTGCCGATGTTTTAAATATTACTTTTAACTATGAAAAAGCAGAGAAACCGTTCCTGCATCCGTATCAGACCGCAGCGATCTTCTGCGAGGGCGAGGAGATTGGTTACCTCGGTAAGGTAAAATATGAGATCATGAAGGAAGAGGCAATGCGCGAAGATGCGTATGTGTTGGAGATCAGCATGAAAGCGCTGGAGAAATGGTATGGAAAAGCCAAAGTATTTGAGCCGCTTCCAAAATTCCCGGAGGAAAAACGTGATCTGGCGCTGGTTATGGACAAAGACATCACCTGCGGACAGGTTGAGGGCTGTATCCGCGAGGCTTGTGCTTACGTCAAGGATGTTAGCCTGTTCGACGTATACGAGGGCAGACAGATCGCAGCCGATAAGAAATCGATGGCATTTACCGTTCTCTTTACTCCGAAGGAAGAGGCGTTCAAGGCAGATACCGTTGACGGATATGTCAAGAAAGTGCTGAAACAGCTGAATAAGACGTATGGAATTGAGCTGAGAAGCTGATTTTGAAGGAAAGAAAAGGCTGCTGTCCAGAGAGAGAAACTTTGGACGGCAGTCTTTTTGTGTAATAGGAAATTCCTTGGAATTCCCTATTACACAAAAAGGCACTAACGTGCCAATGATGCGCACTCGCGCGAAGCAGAAACATGTCGCAAGCGACCGCGCTCGGCGCGAGAATGTGCCAAGGCACATTCTTTTTCACGTTCATAAAAAAATGTTTGATGATAAGTTTGATTATGCTTCATTTTCTATTCGTATAATCACAATATCATTTAATTTCAAAACCATATTTTTCTGCGGAAGCACCGACAGATCATCGCGCAGCACCAGAAATATCTTGATATTCTGCTCTTCTTCCATCTCTTCAATGGTTTTTCCGGCATATCGTTTATCGACGAAAACCTCGGCAATTTCCTGAATATCCGCGTCCTTCATGCTGGACAGGCTGCTCTTGCGCTGGTACTGTTCGACGAAACCGGCGCTGATGATACCGGTTGGGATCGCGACGGCACCGACTCCGAGGTAGGCGATGCAGATCGCCATCACGCGCCCAAGCGTTGTGACCGGGTAAATATCGCCGTAACCGACGGTCAGCAGCGTGGACATACTCCACCAGATGCCGCTGAATGCATTGCGGAAAATGTCCGGCTGAGCGTTGTGCTCGACACTATACATGCACATGCTGCTCGCCAGCATCAGCACCATGACGATGAACACAGAGGAAATGATCTGGTTCCGTTTTTCATAGAGTACGGTGGTAATGATGTTGAACGAGTCGTATTTCGCATTGAGCCGGAACAGATGGAAAATCCGCGCCACGCGCAGCATACGGAAAATGATGAAGCCCGACAGAAAAAAGACCGGGATGATCGTCAGCAGATCCACCACTCCATCAAAGGAAATGAGAAAGCAGAACCGGGCGCGTCCCGGTGTTTTTTCTGGATAGAGATAGTCGGCAGTCCAGATGCGCAGCGCGTATTCAATACAGAAAATCAGGACGCTGGCATGTTCCAGCATGGTAAACAGACCACCGAAGGATGTTAATTGCTCGAATGTTTCCAGAAACGTGACAATGATATTGCAGATGATCGTGAAGGTGATGAAAATATCGAATGCACGGCTGATACGGTTGCTCTTGTCGCCGATCTGGATGATGTTAAATATTTTTTCTTTCATAGTGGATATTTTTATAATAATTTTTGGGTGAATGTGTTTCCCTGTTGGTATAAAAGAGGGGGGATCTCAGTCGAGAAGACTCCCACCTCTTCAGGTGGTGAGTAATAGCAAATTTGTCTCAGTGGAAGCCTTGTCTCCGACTGAGATAAACGCTCCGCGAGGTTGCACAGTGATTCTGATAGGAATATGTCAGCTTCGCTGACCAGAATCACGCACCAAGTCTCATGGACGTTCGACTTGAATATAGTTGCAGATACTATTATTGTATCATTTTCAGGCATCCCTTGCAATCTTTCTGGTGTCTGGGTATAATTTCCGTAGGTAATTTAAAAAGGTAAAATGCTTTGTTTAGAATGGCCGCATTTAAAATAGAAGGTGCCGTATAATAGCAAGCATGCTCACAAAGGAGGAATACGATGCTGTTTATTTATTATCCAAAATGCAGTACTTGCCAGAAAGCGAAAAAATGGCTGGATGCACAGGAAATTTCATATACAGAGCGCCATATCGTGGAGGAAAATCCGACGTATGAGGAATTGAAGAAGTGGCAGGCGAGAAGCGGGCTGCCGATCAAGAAATTTTTCAATACGAGCGGGATGCTATATAAGGAAATGCAGTTAAAGGATAAGCTGCCGCAGATGAGCGAGGACGAACAGTTGAAGCTGCTTGCCACCAATGGGATGTTGGTAAAACGCCCTGTCATTGTGGATGGAGATACTGTTTTAACGGGATTTCGGGAGAAGGAATGGGAAGAGAAGCTGCGGTGATGGACTGGGAGCAGAAGTTTCCTTTCTTACGTGAAAAAGGACACGTGGTCTCGCTGATTGGCGGAGGCGGAAAGACGACGCTTCTGTATGCGCTGTCGGCGTACTGCACGGCGAAGGGATGGCGGGTGCTGACGGCGACGACGACGCATATTCGGAAGCCGGTAAATGTGCCGTGGATTGCGGTAAATGAGGAAGAAAATACCGCGTGGGAGAATGCCGGAAAAGAGCGCGATCGTCTCTGGCAGCAGGGAACCTACGTCGTAGCCGGAACCCCAGCCCCACACGAAAAATTGACAATTCTGCCAGAAGCGATTCGAAGCGAGTGGATTTCGGATGCAGATATCACATTTCTGGAGGCGGATGGCGCGAAATGTCTTCCGTGTAAATTCCCGGCGGCGCATGAGCCGGTGATACTGCCGCAGAGCGATATCGTGCTGGCGGTCGTGGGGCTGAGTGCCCTGTATCGTCCGCTGGGGGAGGTGTGCTTCCGGGCGGAGCTGGCGATTGAGGCGTGGAACAGGGATGTGTGCGAGTATGGGGACGCAGCTTATCCCAAAGAAGGAAAAAGACTGCTCAAAGAAGTGCCCATTTCGAAAGATACGCCTTTGACCCCAGAACTTCTGGCGTGGCTTCTTGGTAGCGAAAACGGTGCCAGAAAAGATATATCGGGGCGTCCGTTTTTTGTGGTTCTGAACCAGGCGGACACGTCAGAGCGCCGGGAGGATGGCAGAAAGGTACTGGATATCCTGAAACATAGCTACGGAATTCAGGGAATTTTAACTTCCTTTTCAGGAACAGAACGAAATCAGGAGTGAGAGAGATGGGTGAGAAAAAGGATATCGTATTTTGTACGGGCGGAGGCTGTACGGCAAAGCTGGGAGCCGGTGTTTTAAGCCGTATTTTGGAAAAACTACCGCGCGGCGAGAAGGATCCGAATCTTTTGGTCGGATATGACAGCCGGGACGATGCGGCAGTGTATCAGGTCACGGAGGATCTGGCGCTGGTGCAGACGGTTGATTTCTTCCCGCCGATGGTGGACGATCCGTATATTTTTGGACAGGTTGCAGCGGCAAATGCGCTGAGCGACGTGTACGCGATGGGCGGTGAGGTCAAGACGGCGCTGAATCTGGTGTGTTTTCCGGAATCAATGGATTTGAATGTTCTGGGACAGATTTTACAGGGCGGCGCGGAGAAGGTGGCAGAAGCAGGCGGCATTCTCGCGGGCGGTCACTCGATCGCGGACACGGGCGTGAAATATGGTTTGTCCGTGACGGGACTGGTAAATCCGAAAAAGCTGTACGCCAATGATGCCGGACAGCCGGGCGACCGCCTGATTTTGACAAAGGCATTGGGTGTTGGGCTGATTTGTTCGGCAAACCGCGTCGGAGAAGTGACAAAAGAGCAGATGGACGGAGCGGTACAGTCGATGACGACGCTCAATAAAACAGCGGCGGAAATCAGCCGGAAGTACACGGTTCACGCGTGCACAGATGTGACTGGGTTCGGTTTTCTGGGACATCTGCATGAAATGATGGGGCGCGGGCTGTCGTGCGAGATTGATGTGAACCATATCCCGGTGCTTCCGGGCGCACGTGAGTCGGCAGACGCGTTTTTATACACGGCGGCAGGACAGAGAAACCGCAACCATGTCGGGGCGGCGGTGCAGTTTGAAAATGTACCGTTTTCAATGGAAGAGGTCTTGTTTGACCCGCAGACCTCCGGCGGACTTCTGATGGCAGCTGCCCCGGATGAGGCGGAGAAACTGGAACAGGAGCTGCAGAGCGCCGGGCTTCCGGCGCGGATCGTGGGAACGATCACGGAACCGGAAGAGGTTGAAATTTTTGTACGAGGATAGGAGGAAACAGAAATGAAGAAAGTAGATGCAAGAGGAGACGCATGTCCGATTCCGGTCGTAAAGGCAAAACACGCGATAGAGGAACTTTCGGGTGCCGGACAGGTGGAAGTGCTGGTGGATAATGAGATTGCAGTTCAGAATCTGACGAAAATGGCAGAGCAGAAGGGCTATCAGAGCAGTGCAAAGAAGCTGGCGGATCAGGAATATCAGGTTATCTTTACGGTGGGTGAACAGACAGAAGAGGAAAAAGCGCAGGCAGGAGCCGAAGGCGAAGCCTGTATTCCGGACAGCCGTACCGATACCGTGGTTGTGATTGCCAATGATAAGATGGGCGAGGGCAGTGAGGAACTTGGAAAGACGCTTTTGAAGGCATTTACATTTGCCCTGACCCAGCAGGACAACTTGCCGAAAACCATTCTTTTCTATAACGGCGGAGCCAGTCTGACCTGTGAAGGATCTCCGATGCTGGAGGATCTGAAGACACTGGAGGCAGAAGGTGTGGAGATCCTGACCTGCGGCACCTGCCTGAATTTCTATGGCCTGACCGAGAAGCTGGCAGTCGGCGGTGTAACCAACATGTATGTCATCGCTGAAAAAATGCTGGGCGCTGGAAATGTGGTAAAACCATGATTTATATGGACAATGCGGCGACTTCGCTTCAAAAGCCGCTGCAGGTGGAACAGGCAGTCCTTGAGGCGCTTCGCACCGCAGGAAATCCGGGGCGCGGCGCGCATGAGGCAACCTTACATGCTTCAAGACTGGTGTACGGGGCACGTGCGGCAGCAGCAGAATTGTTCGATGCGGAAGATGCGTCGCGGATTGCCTTTACGGCAAACGCAACGGAGGCGCTGAACATAGCCATTTCCGGGCTGATTCGTCCGGGCGATCACGTGATCACGACGGTCTGTGAGCATAATTCGGTGCTGCGCCCTCTTTACCGTCTGCGTGATCAGGGAGCGACGCTTAGTTTTGTGGGTGTGGATGCGCGTGGAAATCTAAAATATGAAGAGTTGGAAGCATTTCTGCGCCCAGAGACGCGTGCGGTGGTAATTACCGGCGCGTCCAACGTGACAGGAAATGTGACGGATCTTTCCTATATTTCTTCGTTTGTTAAACAGAATGGACTGCTTCTGATTGTGGATGCGTCGCAGACTGCAGGGGAAGAACTGTTTTCCGTGCAGAAGCTCGGAATCGATGTGCTCTGTTTTACCGGGCATAAGGCGCTTCTGGGACCACAGGGAACCGGCGGGCTGTATGTGAAGCCGGGACTTTCGGTGGAACCGCTTCTGGTTGGCGGCAGCGGCATTCACAGTTATGATGAACACCATCCGAAGGAAATGCCAACGGCACTCGAAGCCGGGACGCTCAATGTCCATGGTCTGGCGGGGCTGGCGGCAGGCATCCGTTACCGGATGGATCAGGGGATCGAGAAATTGCAGAAACGGGAGCGGGATTTAACATGCCGTTTTTACGAACAGGTGAAGGAAATTCCGGGCATCATTGTGTATGGAGATCCGGCGACAAAATGTCATGCGCCGATCGTCTCCCTCAACCTTGCCGGGGAAGATTCGGCACGTGTGGCGGATGCACTCTGGGAAGAATATGGCATCTGCGTCCGCGCGGGGGCACACTGTGCGCCGCTCATGCACCGGGCGCTTGGAACGGTCGGTCAGGGAGTGGTGCGGTTCAGTTTTTCGCATTTTAATACGGAAGAGGAGATTGAGAGGGCAGCAGAAGCAGTTCGGGCACTGGCAGAGGAAGCGTAGGGGAGAAATTGGTAGTATGAGAGAAAAACATCCATTTATCGTACTGTCCTTTCAGACAACTGTGGCGGCGATGGAATGGGAAAAACGATGTATGGAAACGGGCATTCCGGGACGTTTAATTCCACTTCCGAGGGAGATTTCTGCCGGCTGTGGTCTTGCGTGGCGGATGCGTCCGGAAGAGTGGGAGCAGTGGAGCGGACGGATAGACACTTCTGTTTATGATAAGGTGTCGTGTGTGTGGCAGTAAAAAGAATTACTCTAAAAGCAGAAAACACAATTAAAAGAATTATTTGAAGAAGAAGCTGCATAAACAGGTAATGGAAATAATAGTAACAAAAGTGAGATAGGAGAAAATGTTAAGAAACTAAAATAATTGACAAATGTGATAAAAGGTGTTTAAATATACTCAAAGGAGTAAACTATTATGAACACACCAAATATCACAAATTACAAACCAAAAGATTTTGCTGAATTGCTAGGCGTGTCTGTTAAGACATTGCAACGCTGGGATAGGGAAGGAACTCTAAAAGCAAATAGAACTCCAACTGATAGGCGTTATTACACTTACGACCAGTATCTTCAATTTAAAGGCATAAACACCGAAAATGACCAACGTCAAGTAGTTATTTATGCGAGAGTGTCTACGAGAAATCAGAAAGATAATTTACAAAACCAGGTCGCATTTTTAAGACAGTTTTGTAATGCCAAAGGAATCATTGTAGACCAATGTATTGAAGATTATGGGAGTGGACTTAATTACAATCGTAAAAAGTGGAATGAGTTATTAGATGAAGTAATGGAGCAAAAAATCAAAACCATAATCGTAACCCATAAAGATAGATTTATTAGGTTTGGTTATGATTGGTTCGAAAAATTCTGTATGAAGTTTAACACAACCATTGTGGTAGTAAAGAATGAAGCGTTATCACCACAAGAAGAACTTGTGCAGGATATTGTTTCAATACTCCATGCGTTTTCTTGTAGGTTGTACGGGCTTCGTAAGTATAAGAAACAAATAGAAAAGGATGAGGACATTGCTAAAGAGCTTCAAGACGGAAATAAATCCGACAGAGGAACAGAAAGTTAAGATCCGTAAAACAATAGGAACTTGTAGATATATTTACAACTTCTATCTCGCTCATAACAAAGAACTTCATGACAATGGAGAAAAGTTTATGAGTGGTAAAAGTTTTAGTGTCTGGCTAAACAATGAGTATCTTCCCCAAAATCCAGATAAGTTATGGATTAAGGAAGTCAGTTCAAAATCTGTAAAGCGTTCAATCGAAAATGGTTGTGTCGCATTTACCAGATTTTTCAAACATCAAAGTGCTTTTCCGAATTTTAAAAAGAAGGGAAAGTCTGAGGTGAAGATGTATTTCGTAAAGAATAATCCAAAGGATTGCCGATGCGAAAGACACAGAATTAATATTCCATCACTTGGTTGGGTTCGTATAAAAGAAAAAGGATACGTTCCTACTACCAAAGACGGATATGTGATTAAAAGCGGTCATGTTTCAATAAAAGCTGACAGATACTATGTTTCGGTTCTTATAGAAATCCCAAATAACAAAATAGCCAATAATTCCAATGAAGGAATTGGCATTGACCTTGGAATAAAGGATTTTGCTATTGTTTCTAATGGTAAAACTTATAAGAACATTAACAAATCTGCAAAATTAAAGAAACTTGAAAAACAGCTTATTCGAGAACAGAGAAGCCTTTCTCGAAAGTATGAAAATATAAAGAAAGGGGAGTCCACTCAAAGAGCGAATATACAGAAACAAAAGCGTGTGGTACAGAAACTTCATCATAAAATAGACAATATCCGTACTGACTATATCAACAAAACAATCGCAGAGATAGTGAAAACCAAACCATCTTATATAACGATTGAAGATTTAAATGTAAAAGGCATGATGAAAAACAGACATCTTTCAAAAGCAGTTGCGTCACAGAAGTTTTATGAGTTTAGAATAAAACTTCAAGCTAAATGCAACGAAAATGGAATTGAACTTCGTGTAGCAGACAGATGGTATCCATCTTCTAAAACCTGCCATTGCTGCAAAAATATCAGGAAAGATTTAAAGCTTTCAGATAGAATTTTCAAATGTGATTGTGGTTATATCGAAGACAGAGATTTCAATGCTGCACTTAATTTGAGAGATGCTATGACTTACGAAGTTGCATAAATAAACGCAAACGTAGGTATGTACCGAAGGCTATTTCGGGAATTTACGACTGTGGAGTGTACAAGAACTTGTGAGTAGATATGATTTCGATCAATCCAAAGCATACACGATAAAGCAGTAAGTAGAACTCGTGAGGGTCTACATTATCTCGGTGTGAGTATATTTAATCACATTTTGAGTGGCAGGAATTGTTATGGCAGTTGACAGAAGTCTGGTATCAGGAAGTACAACAATGTTATTATTAAAGCTTTTATCTGAAAAGGATATGTATGGTTATGAGATGATCGAGACCTTAAGAGAAAAGTCCCAGAATGTGTTTGAATTAAAAGCAGGCACATTATATCCATTGCTTCATGGAATGGAAGATAAGAAATATCTGACAGTTTATGAGAAAGAGGTCGGTGGTAAGGTTCGTAAGTATTACAGTATTACGAAAACCGGGAGGAAAGTTTTAGAAGAGAAGAAAGAAGAGTGGAAAATTTATTCATCGGCTGTAGTGAATGTGCTGAATGCAGCAGTTTGTTAGAAGGGGTGATGTTTGATGAGACGAGAGGAGTATTTACATACATTAACAGAACAGATTCGCTGTAAGATGGCAAGAGGGACGATAGAACAGGAGATCAATGATCACATTGAGGATCAGAAAGCGGAATTCCTAAGTGAAGGAATGAGTCAGACAGAAGCAGAAGAAGCTGCGGTTCGAGAAATGGGTGATCCGGTAGAAGTTGGGCTTGAGATGGATAGAATCTACCGGCCGACAATGGCGTGGGGAATGATTGCGCTGATTGTTGGATTAAGTTTTGCAGGCTATCTTTTACGAAGTGTTATGTATCAGACTGCTTTAGGTATTGAGCAGAGTGCAGGAAAAACAGAAGAATTGTTCTGGACAGGAATGTCATCCAGTTGGCATACGTCGCTAGAACTGCCGGCACTTTTGCTTGGACTTGTGCTGATGATTGGTATTTGCTATATGGATTATACGAGGATTGCGGTTTATGCAAAACCAATCTTGATCGCATATCAGGTGTTACTTTTCATTGGACTGCAGGTTGCCGGTGCGAAAATGAATGGATCAACAAGATTTATTATAATGCCTTTCGGAAATATTGTATTGAATCTGATTGACTTACTCTGGCTGACAATTCCGTTGTTTGCAGCTGTATTATATAGTTACAGAGGTCAGGGATACCGAGGAATTTTAAAGGCAATCCTTTGGATGGTCATTCCGTCTTATTTTCTGATCATAAGAAGCCAGAGCCTGATCGCGGCAATGATACTGGAAGTGGTTTATTGTGTGGTTTTGGCGGCGGCTGTTTACAAAGGCTGGTTTCAGGTTTGTAAAAAAGCAGTACTTACGGGAATCGGAGCAGTAGTCGTTCTGATACCGGTTCTGCTTGCGGGAGGCCTCTGGTGTTTTGGCAAGGCTTACCAGAAAGAGCGTGTAGTGGCTATTTTATCGATCGGTGATTATGCAGCAAATTTCCCAGGAGTCAATGTGATTCGGGAAATGATTTCCGGAAGCTCAGCATTTCATGGCAATCCGCAGTTTAAAGAACTTCTGACATCTGTAGACGGAAGTGTCCATCTGCTTGCCAGTGTGGTAGCTGCTTATGGAATACTGGCAGGTATTCTACTGGTTCTTTGTCTGGCGGTTCTGATCCTTCGGTTTGCTAAGATTTCATTAAATCAGAAGAACCAGCTTGGTATGGTGATGGGAACAGGATGTACAGCATTGTTCCTGATTCAGACAGTAGTTTTTATATTAGAAAATCTGGGAGGAGTCGGTAATATGGGAATCTACTGTCCATTCTTTGGAACAGGAAGATCAGGTATGCTGACATCTTATATCCTGCTCGGATTACTACTCAGTATCTGCAGATATCAGAAGACAGCGCCGGAACCGGTAATCAGGTCCTGGCGCTGGAGGCAACGTTCTCAATCATGAAAAATAAATTATTTTGTTGTATTACGACGAATTAATACAGGGGCAATTTGTTTATGAACAGGTTCACCTAATGGTTTGGGAACACGCTTTTTCTGCTCGTCCATCTGTTGGACAAGAAGATCCATGGCAGTCTTTGCAATCACATCAATCTGCTGGCCGATGGTTGTGATCGGAAGGATTGCCTCGCTGGCAATCGGAGAGTTGTCAAATCCAACAATCTCATAAGTAGAAGGAAATGTTCCATATTTTTGGAAAATTAAATTAAGAAACATATTTGCATAGGTATCATTCGCGAGAAAGATACCTTTTTTTTGATTTAATTTTCCAGATCGGAAGAGCACACGTCTTAACATAATCCGAGATATTTTGAACAAAAGAGAAGCAAGATACCTTTTTTTTGATTGGGGTATTTTGCTTCTATTTTGTTGAAAATCTCTCGGATTATGTTTAAAATCTCATGATAAGAATCACCTTCTACACTAAGATCTATATCATATGGAATATGATATTCTTCGCAAGTAGCCTGAAAGGCTCGGATTCGGTCATAAGCCGGGATGGATTTATTCACATTGACATTTATATGAATTAATATGTCACATTTATCCCGAATCAACAGGGACGTAGCTTGAAGTGCACCCATATAGTTATCAGTATTGACACTGCTGATATATTCTGCTTCGCGTTCAATTGCGATGACAGGAATCTGATAGGAAGCAAGTTTCTCAGATGGAAGAGTGTGACTTAAAACAATCAGTCCTTCAATCTGATAAGACAGAAGTTCTTCAATGTACTGTTGTTCTTCTTCAGCACCATGTTCACTGGCGAAAACAAGAAATTTATAGTGATAATCACTGTAACTGGAAAGGAATTGTGTCAGCATCTCAGAATAATAGTGCAGATAAAGGTTTGGAACAATGATTCCGATAAATTCACTTTTCCCATTTGCCAGAACCTTTGCCAGCTTATTCTTTTTATATCCAAGTGTATCAAGAGCCTGTGAAATCTTTTCCTGGTTTTCAACCGTCAGTGAATCCGGGTGATTGAAATATCTTGATATTGTAGTTTTTGAAAAATTGGTGTACTCCGCAATATCTGCAAAAGTTACCTGTTTTTTACTCATAAAAGTTGAATCTCCTTCAATATGATGGCTGATGGTTCATAATATCTTTTAGTATAGCAATTTTCATGGAAAAACGCAACATTAAAATAACTGGTTACGTAACCGGTTATTTTATCGCGCGAAAGTGTTGACAGAAAGAGAAGAATATAGTAATATCAAACTATAAAGTAACCGGTTACGTAACCGGTTTTCCATAAGGTTAAAGGAATGGAGGAAGAAGTGCATGAAAAGAATGCAAAATCAAGCAAAGTCCGTAAGCAAACGAACGTGGAGAGAAAAGATGACTTATATGAAGAAAAACTGGCAGTTATATCTTTTCTTCCTAATGCCAGGGCTTTTACTGACAATTATTTTTAAGTATCTCCCAATGGGTGGTCTCCTGATAGCTTTTGAAGACTACAATGTAATAAAAGGAGTTCTTGGTAGTCCCTGGGTAGGACTTGAGTATTTTAGGCGATTTTTATCTTCACCGGATTTTATGAATTATCTGATGAATACATTAAAATTGAGTATCTATGGACTGTTGTGGGGGTTCCCGGTTCCGATTATTCTTGCATTGCTTCTAAATCGCATCCGTAAGACAGGGATTAAAAAGAAAGTTCAGCTTTTGATCTATATGCCGAATTTTATTTCAGTCATCGTACTTTGTGGTATGGTTCGTATGCTTTTATCACCTGTAGGACCGCTGAACAAAGTGCTCGGAATTAGCACAAACTGGATGACAATGCCTTCTGCATTCCGAACAATTTATATTGCAAGCGGAATCTGGCAAGCAGCAGGATGGTCATCTATCATGTATACAGCAGCATTGGCAAATGCAAGCAAGGAGCTGGAAGAAGCAGCGACCATGGATGGAGCAAATCTTCTGCAGCAGATCTGGTATGTAGAGTTGCCGGCAATTAAAAATATTATCGTAATTCAGTTTATTTTACAGGCCGGAAATATTATGAGTATAGGTTTTGAAAAAGCATATGCTTTACAGACAGACATGAACTTGCCGGCATCAGAAATCCTGTCTACATATGTATATCGTATTGGACTTCTGAACGGAGATTATGGATATTCGACAGCGGTAGGTCTCTTCAATTCGGTTATAAATGTTATCTTGTTGATCTTTGTAAACCAGGTTGTTAAGAAACTGAATGACGGAGAAGGATTATAGAAAAGAGGGAGAAGAGATGGAGAAAAAAAAGAAGAAAAAATATTCAAGGACAGACAAAGTAATCCTTGGAATCGGATTTACCATTCTTGGTTTATTCGTCCTTTCTATAGCAATACCGATTATCTATGTAGTACTTGCATCCTTTATGGATCCGACTGTTTTGAATAACCAGGGATTGAGTTTTAATATTAAGGACTGGACATTAGATGCATATCGAAGAGTATTAGAGAATGAAATGATCTGGCGTGGCTTTTTAAATTCCTTCCTGTATTCACTTGCATTTACAGTTATTTCTGTTTTTGTGACATTGTTGGCAGCGTATCCGCTGTCCAAAAAAGAATTTGTAGGAAGAAAGGTTTTTAATATTATTTTCTTAATTACTATGTTTTTTGGCGGTGGAATGATTCCTACATTCATTTTGATCAATCAACTGCATATAGTTAATACAGTGTGGGCAATCCTGATTCCAGGAGCATTTAATGTATGGAATATGATTCTTGCAAGAACTTATTATCAGTCAATTCCAACAGAATTAAGAGAAGCATCTGCGATTGATGGAGCGAATGAAATCCAACATTTCTTTAAAATTATGATTCCGGTATGTAAGCCAATCATTGCAGTACTGGCGCTTTGGTCTTTCGTTGGAATGTGGAACAGTTATTTCGACGCAATGATTTATTTGAATGATGCGAATTTGCAGCCATTACAGTTAGTACTCCGTTCTATCTTAGTACAGAATACACCACAGCCGGGCATGATTGCCGATATTCAGAGCACAGCGGAAATGGCAAAAATAGCAGAACAGCTCAAATATGCAACCATTGTAGTATCAAGTTTACCACTGTTAGTAATGTACCCATTCTTCCAGAAGTACTTTGACAAAGGAATTATGGTTGGATCGGTAAAAGGCTAATAAGAAAGGAATGATACAGATATGAAGAAAAGAAAAGTAAATGCATTACTTGCAATTGTACTATCTCTGACGATGCTGGTGGGAGTTACAGGTTGTGGAAAAGAGCAGCAGCTTGAAGCTGAAATCAACCCGGATACACCTGCAACGGAAGTGCAGTTTCCATTGAAGGAAACTGCAGAACTTTCCTTTATTACAAGTGCACCGGCTACATCAACACAGGAGCCAAATGAACGAGTAATCTTTCAGAGAATGGAAGAGCAGACGAATGTTCATATTGATTGGACTTGTTTTGTATCGGATCAGTTTTCTGATAAGAAAAATCTGGCACTTGCTCAATTTGGAAATCTACCGGACGGATTATTCAATGCGGGAATGAGTGATTATGATCTATTGCGTTATGCAAAGCAGGGTATCATTATTCCATTAGAAAATCTGATAGATAAATATATGCCGAATTTACAGGCAGTATTTGAAAAATATCCAGAATATAGGACAATGTGTACAGCACCAGATGGACATATTTATTCATTCCCTTGGATTGAACAGCTTGGAGCCGGGAAAGAAGCCATTCAGGCAATCGGAGATATTCCATATATTAACAAAAAATGGCTGGATTATCTAGGACTTGAGATTCCAACAACAACAGATGAATTGGAACAGGTATTGATTCAATTCCGTGATCATGCAGATGAACTTGAAAAAGAATTTTCAATCGAAGGTGATGTGATTCCAATGTCATTTATTATCAATAACGGAGACCAAGATCCGGCAATTTTAATCAATGGATTTGGAAAAGGTTATGGAGATACGGGAGATCATTTCGCTGTAACGGATGAAGGAAAAGTTATTTACACAACTGTTCAGGAAGGTTATAAAGAAGGAATTGAATGGTTACATAAACTTGTGACAGAGGATTTAGTTGACCCAGAAGCATTTACACAAGAGTGGTCTACCTATGTAGCAAAAGGTAAGAACCATCGATACGGTCTCTGTTTTACATGGGACATTGCAAATATTGATAACAATGAAGATTATGTGATGCTACCGGCGCTGACAGGACCGAATGGTATGAGAAATATCACGAGACAGAACAACAGTGAAACAAGTGGATTTGACCGTGGAAGATGTGTTCTTACATCAAGTTGTCGGAATACAGCACTTGCTGCTGCATGGATTGATCAGATGTATGCACCACTTCAATCACCACAGAATAACTGGGGAACTTATGGAGAAAAGGACTCCTTTAACATTTTTGAACTGTCCACAAACAAAGATGGTGGAAAAATGCTAAAGCATATGGATCTTGGAACACAGTCTCCGGTAGAAGTTCGTGAGGCACAATCGGTAAATGGTCCTCTTGCAGTTTTAAATGAATATTATGATGTATATGTAACACAGCCAGAAGATGCAAAATGGCGTTTGGATAATATGCATGAAACTTATTTACAGGATATGAACAGTAAATATGTTTATCCAAATGTCTTTATGAGCATTGATGATACGAATAAAGTATCTCAGTACGATACAGATATAAAAAAATATGCAGAACAGAAGAAAGCAGACTGGATCCTGAATGGAGGAATTGAAAAAGAGTGGGATTCCTATCTAAAGAAAATGGAACAGTATGGGCTTTCAGATTATCTTTCAATTAAACAGAAGTACTTTGATGAGTATCAGAAGTCATTAAGTGAAGAAAAATAACGATACGAACAACAGGAGAATTTGCATGAGTGAGATGTTAGAAAAGGCTAGAAAATATGAAGATGAACAGGGAAAGCAGATAAAAGCAGAAGACAGACCGGCTTTTCATGTGAGTCCGTATGTAGGCTGGATGAATGATCCGAATGGATTTTCATACTATCAGGGAGAATATCATTTATTTTATCAGTATAATCCATACGATACACACTGGGACAGTATGCATTGGGGGCATGTGGTAAGTAAAGACTTATTGCATTGGGAATATCTCCCGGCAGCTCTTGCACCAGATGAAGACTACGATAAGATGGGCTGTTTCTCAGGAAGCGCAATAGAGCTGGATGATGGCAGACAATTGCTTATGTATACAGCCGTAGATCATGAAACATTAGAAGATGGAAGTAAAAGAGATATACAGACACAGGCGGTAGCTGTCGGAGACGGAAGAGATTATGTGAAGTATGAGAAGAATCCGGTCTTGACAGAAAAGGATCTTCCGGAAGGTGCAAGTAAGGTGGATTTCCGTGATCCAAAGATCTGGAAAGGAAAAGATGGAAACTTCTATTGTGTGATCGGAAGCAGACCGGCAGACGGAAGTGGACAGATTCTTCTTTACAGAAGTGCAAATGGATTTGACTGGGAATTTGTCAGCATCCTTGCAGAAAATAAGAAACGTTTTGGAAAGATGTGGGAGTGTCCGGATTTCTTTGAACTGGATGGAAAACACGTTCTCCTGACAAGTCCGCAGGATATGTTACCGGAAGGCTTGGAATATCATACCGGAAACGGCACTTTATGTATCATAGGAGAAATGGACAAGGATACATATACCTTAAAAGAGCAGTTCAATCAGTCTGTGGATTATGGAATTGATTTTTATGCAATGCAGACAGTGGAAGCACCGGATGGTCGCAGAATTATGATCGGCTGGATGCAGAACTGGGATACGCTTGCTCATCGTTGTAACGATTCAAAATGGTTTGCGCAAATGAGTCTGCCGAGAGAATTGTCTGTGAAGAACGGAAGACTTTATCAAACTCCAATCAAAGAACTCAATGCACTGCGCAAAAACAGAGTTGAGTACAACGATGTAGTAATAGATAATGATACGATCACATTAGATCGCGTCGAAGGACGAACCATCGACATGGAACTCGTGATACGTCCGGAAGATAAAGAAAATGTATATAAGAAATTCGCATTACGTTTCGCACAGAATGAGAAATTCCATACAGAATTGAGCTTCCGCCCGTATGAGTCTGTATTGAAAATTGACAGAAAATTTTCAGGAACCGAACGAGCACTGGTTCATCAGAGAAGATGTCAGGTGAACGGAGATGCCAGTGCTCAGATCGGAAGAGCACACGTCTGAACTCCAGTCACTAGCTTATCTCGTATGCCGT
>OMGU01001188.1_pt1 | contig 22371 bp, 20 predicted proteins | sample 1646121 | NCBI WGS metagenome assembly OMGU01 (sample SAMN05578581, study PRJEB25193) | human gut metagenome | biome: Human Microbiome; feature: human-associated habitat; material: feces | host: Homo sapiens | place: USA:Birmingham
GCCAGCATAAGAAAACATTTAGCCGTGTGAACGGTAAGAGGAAAAAGAAATACCATCCAAATGGATGTGTAGATAGAAAGATTATTTAACGGAGAGGTAGGAAGAATGCAGCGGGAAAACGAAGTACAACACGTATTTCTGGTAGGAGCTAAGAGCTTAGGTGCTTATGGCGGATATGAGACTTTTGTTTATAAGCTCACAGAGTACCACCAGAACAAGAAAAATATTAAATATCATGTGGCGTGTAAGGCTAACGGTGACGGCTGCATGGATGAAACAAAAGTGGATGGTGTGACCAGAATTAATGATCATGAGTTTGAATTCCACAATGCACACTGTTTCAAGATAGATATTCCTCAGATTGGGCCTGCACAGGCAATTTACTATGATGTTGCGGCATTGAAGGCTTGTTGCAAGTACATAAAGGAACATCGGATTAAGCATCCGATCGTTTACATCATGGCCTGCCGTATCGGACCTTTTGCTGGCCATTTCTATAAAGAAGTCCATAAGCTGGGTGGTACTGTGTACCTGAATCCGGACGGACACGAATGGATGAGAGCAAAGTGGTCTGCACCGATTCGGAAATACTGGAAGATTTCTGAGCAGATGATGGTCAAATACTGTGATCTTGCTATCTGTGACTCATTGAACATCGAGAAGTATATTCACGAGTGCTATGACTGCAAAGGTATCAAGGGCAGAAATCCGAAGACGACATTTATCGCTTATGGTGCAGATCTGACCCTCAGTAAGTTAGCTGATGACGATGAGAAGCTGGTGAACTGGTATAAAGAAAAAGGATTGATGAAAAAGGAATACTACCTTGTCGTCGGTCGTTTTGTACCGGAGAACTCTTTTGAAGTTATGATTCGAGAATTCATGAAGAGTAAGAGCAAAAAGGTTTTTGCCATTATTACAAATGTGAATGAGAAGTTTTTGAATGAGCTTGAGGAAAAACTTCATTTCAAGAGCGATAAGAGAATTAAGTTTGTTGGCACTGTTTACGATCAGGAACTATTGAAGAAGATTCGAGAGAATGCCTATGCGTATTTCCACGGTCATACGGTTGGCGGAACAAATCCTTCGCTGATTGAAGCTCTCGGTAGTACGGATTTGAACCTATTGGTTGATGTTGGGTTCAACAAAGAAGTGGCGGAGGACTGCGCTTTGTATTGGAGCCGCAAACCGGGTAGCCTTGCAAAGTTGATTGATAAGGCGGACCAAATGAGTGTAGAAGAAATTGCAGAGATGGGACGGAGAGCTAAGAAGCGTGTGGCGGAAGAGTACACATGGGATAAAATTTGTGGGCAGTACGCAGATGTGTTTACAAAATAAACGAGGTAGGAAATATATATGAAAATCTCAAAATATTATAGAGCTTTTTTGAGAACGGCATTGAATTCTGAAAATAAAAAGCGGCTTTTCAATAGGAATTTCACGATACTATGCAATAACTGTGTGGGGGGGGTGATCCTTCACGAGTTGGGGGAACGCTTTAATTCTCCAACAGTTAACTTGTTTTTTGGCGCAGAGGACTACATCAAGTTTTTGGAAAAACTAGATCACTATTTGGGTCAGACTCTAGTAGAAGCTCAAAGTGACAAGGATTATCCGGTCGCTAAGCTGGATGATATAACTATTTATTTCATGCATTATCCATCTTTTGATGAAGCCAAAAGAATCTGGGAAAAAAGGACCGAGAGAATTAATAGAGATAATCTCTATGTTATTTTAGTTCAGCAAAATGGCTGTACAGAAGAACTTCTAAAGAAGTTTGATGAACTTCCTTATAAACATAAGTTAGCACTTACGGCACGTCCGATGCCTGAAATCAAATGCTCATATTATATTTCTGGGTCAGAGCAATCGAATGGCGATGTGATGGACTTGTGTAAATATAAGGGCAAATTCACAGGTAGACGATGGATTGATGATTATGATTATGTGGGATTTTTAAATATGAAATGATGTGAGGAGAAAAAACGGTGACGAATGATTGTAAAAAAATGAAAAGAGCATTAATTGTGACTGCGCTGGCTCGCTTTACAAAAAGCTTTTTAACGAACGATATTATTACGCTTCAGAAAATGGGATATGAAGTACACTGTGCTGCAAATATCAATCACGCTGGGGCCGAATGTATGCCAGCATATTTTGAAGACATGAATGTTGTTTTTCATCAAATCGATTTTTCGTCTAGCAAACCGGTATCCTTTGAAACCTTGAAGTCGTATAAACAGATGGTAGAATTGTTCAAAAAAGAACATTTTGATTTGATTCATTGCCATACTCCGATTGCGGGTGCAATTGCTCGATTCGCAGGAAGAAGGCAGCGAAAAGCAGGAAGTATTGTGATATACACCACACATGGATTCTATTTTCATAAGCACTCTAGCAAGAAAACATGGATGGTTTTTCATACCATTGAAGATATGATGTCAAGATATTGTGATGCCATCATTACCATTAACAGAGAAGATTACGAGAATGCAAAGAAATTACATTGTAGAAAAGTTTTTTATATTCCAGGAGTTGGAGTGGATACAAAGCGTTTTCGCGATGTAGATATAGATCGTTCGGCGTATAGAAAGATGTTGGGTATTAGAGACAATCAGTTGTTAGTACTGGCTGTGGGCGAACTCTCCCACAGAAAAAATCATCAGATTATTGTTAAAGCACTTGCTAAGGCTCAAATACCGGGTGCGGTTTTTATGATTTGTGGTAATGCTATGACAAGTGCAAATACAAAAGAAGAATTAGAACAACTTGCAAAAGAAGTTGGTATTGATTTGAGGCTTATGGGACTTCGCGATGATATTCCGCAGATTTGTAAATGTGCAGATATCGGTGTTATGCCATCAACGAGAGAAGGACTTGGTCTTTCTGGTATTGAAATGCTGGCTGCAGGTCTTCCCGTGATAGCATCTAATGTGCATGGTATTGTGGACTATGTTACGGATGACGTTGATGGCTATTTGTGCGACCCATTTGATGAAAATGTATTTGCAAAAGCTATTAGTAAGCTGGCTGACGAAAATTTGCGTAAATCTATGATTGAAAATTGTGAGAAAGCAGCAGAACCATTTGATGTTGAACATTCTAAAAAAGCGATGCAAGACATCTATTTTGAAATGCTGAATTGAGAAAAGATGATGAATATATTACATTATTCACTTGGTTTCCCTCCGTTCCGTCGAGGAGGAATGACACAGTATTGCTTGGATTTGATGATTGAACAGGCTAAAGTCGGGCATCAGGTTGGGCTTTTATGGCCGGGTAGACTATATGATCTTACTCCAAAGTCGAAAGTAAATCAAAAACAAAAATATAAGCTACAGAATGATTTGTATTGTACAAGTTATGAATTGTTAAATCCATTGCCGATACCCTTAATGGATGGAATTCAAGATCCTGCGATGTACCTGATTAAGAAAGAAAAAAAGGTATATACCGAATTCTTTCAAAAACACACATTTCAGGTGCTTCATATTCATACGTTTATGGGACTTCCTTCTGAACTAGTAGAAGCGGCACATGAAGTGGGAGTTAAGACTGTATTTACTACTCATGATTATTTTCCGATATGCCCACGTTGCAATTTATTCCATTCTGGAAAAGATTGTCAGGATGACAAAAAATGTTCCGATTGTGTAAGCTGCAATCAATATGGCTTGTCATTTAATAAAATGAGACTTTTTCAGTCAGAACTGTATAAAAGTGTTAAGGAAAGTTCTGTTATCAAGATGCTTCGTGCTAGACACAATAGGAAAATGTACGATGCAACAGAGCAGGTGATTGAATCAGAAATTATTGATGCGAAGAAGCAAAAGGAATATCAGAATTTACGCGACCGTAATATAGTTTTGCTTGAAAAAATGGACGTTGTTCATTTCAATAGCACAAATACGCTTTGTATTTATAAGAAGCGAGGATACGCCGGAGATAATGCGAAAGTAATATCAATATCCAATGGAGCAATTGCAGATCATAAAAGAATACGAAAAGTAGGTTCACCGGTAAGATTTGGCTATTTAGGACCGCTTACTACCCACAAGGGATATAACTTGTTTAAGAATGCATGCGATGCATTGTGGCAAAGTGGAGAACATAATTTTGAAGCCCACATTTTTGTTGAAATTAATAATCCACCGCCATATATGATATGTCACAAGCCATATTCTTACCAAGAACTTCCGAATGTTATGGATCAATTTGATGTTTTGGTCACTCCTAGTGAATGGGAAGAAACGTTTGGATTCACTGTACTAGAGGCGTTGAGCTATGGAATTCCAGTAATTGTGAGCGAAAAAGTTGGGGCAAAAGATTTATTTTTTGAGGGGAAAAACGGTTTTGTAATTGAGGGTTCTGTTCACAAGCTAAAAGATTGCTTAAAAAAACTTATTGACAATCCGTCTATTGTCCGGCAAATGAATTCTTATACGGTGGAAAATTTCGATGTCAAAACAATGGCAGAACATGCACATGAAATTGAAAAACTGTATCAAAAATAAGATCATAGTAGGAGAGAAAAATGTATAAAGGCGATAGAACAAGATGGCTTTCTGAAAAGCGTCATCCCGAATTGGTTGCACAATATAGATTTGTAAGAGCAAAGCGTCAATGTGAGTACTGGGCAAATAAAAATAAGGTGGTATATTTATTCGTTCGGTTTATATATGAGCATTATAAAGTAAAATACAATACAAATATACCAGCGCGTTGTAAAATCGGGGGGGGGTCAAAATTCGGCATCTTGGAGGTATTGTGTTTAATCCTGGTGTTATAGTAGGAAAAAATGTGGATTGTCTAAACGGTGTTCTACTTGGACAAATTGATAGTGGTGTAAAAGCCGGCACACCGGTTATTGGCGATAACGTTTTTCTGGGGACAAACTCGATTGTTGTAGGAAAGATAAAGATAGGTAATGATGTCTTGATAGCTCCCGGTGCATATGTCAATTTTGATGTTCCCGATCATTCTATCGTAATTGGAAATCCAGGGAAGATAATACCGAAGCAGAATGCCACTGAGGGTTATATTGCATCTCCTGTTGAATAATAAAATGGCAGATAATCTTGAGAGAAAATCTATTGAATTTTGCAGGATATATCGCCATTAGGGGGAAAATAGATTATGCAAGGGAAAATTAGTATTATTGTTCCAGTTTATAAAGTTGAAGAAGAATTGGAGCGTTGTGTACAAAGTCTGGTGAATCAGACTTATAAAAATATTGAAATCATATTAGTTGATGATGGCAGTCCGGATCGGTGCCCACTTCTTTGCGATGAATATGCACAAAAGGATAGTCGTGTACGAGTAATTCATAAAAAGAATGGTGGTTTATCAGATGCACGAAATGTCGGGTTACAGGCAACAACAGGTGAATATGTGTTGTATATTGACTCAGATGATTATATTGATTTGGATTCATGTGAAAGATTTTTAAAAGCAACCGAACAGCAGAAAGTGGATATTGTTGTAGGATCAGCAATTATGGAAAAATCAGATGGTAGTTGTGAGGAGATGCTTCATACAGCAACCCCTTCAGGAATTATATATAATGCAAGTGAATTTATTGAAAAATCCATCAGAGCGTATCAATGGTATGCACCTGCTTGTTTTAATATGTATCGGAGAGACTTCTTATTACAAAATGAACTTTTTTTTAAGGTTGGCATCTACTTTGAAGATATGCAAATGCTACCACGAGTTTTTTTAGCTGCTCAGAAAATTGCCTGTATGGATGGTGTTTTTTATCACTATGTTGTTCGAGAAAATTCGATAATGACATCCCAAAAAGATACAAAGAAAAAAAACAATTCTATTCAGAATCTAAGAGAATGGAAAGAGCAATTTGACCATGTTCAAGATGCGGAATTAAGAAAAATATTATATGGCATGTTGGTTAAATGCTATTTGCATGAATGTAGGGTATATGGCATTACAAAGTGGGAAATTGATGGTGTAGATTTTAAGTTTGTAGTTAATAATTCGTTGAATTTTAAAGAAAAGATTAAGGGCTTGCTATTTGCACTTCTTCCGAAGTGCTATGTGAGAGTATAGGATTACTCCTGTTCTTTTTATCAGTCAGAAAGTATTTTGACGATAAGGAAAAGCTACTTTGTACAACGGGAATAATAGTCAGATTGACGATTTTATTTTTTTATTATACAAGTTCTCTGATCGGAGCATATATGCCATGCTTTTAAGTACCTGTAATATGATCGTATGTGAAATCATGTAATAATCTTGTATCGACAGGATAATATAAGAGATAAAAGATGAAAGATGAAAGATGGGAGGATATATTGATTCGTAATGAATATCAAAGTAGATATAGATTTAGCAGCGGTTCAGATAATGTGGCTTTTTTTGATGATGAAAATTACTTTAGTAGGCCAAAGTGTTTGGATGATATTTGAACTGACAGGCTGTATGTTATGCACAATTTATGTTATTACAAACATTAAATATGTCCCTAGAAATGCATTAATGCTTGTAATTGCGCTCGCAATGAGTTATTTAGTGTCTACACTTGTTAACAGAGAATATAATGGCCCATGGATTACATATACGGGTGTCGAATTTACTTGGAAAATAATCCTGTATTTTACTGTTTCGTGGATTGCAATAAAAAAAAGAGGAAGTAATAATATAGCAAAAGCATCATGGAATTGTTTAATGCTTTATTGGGTTCCATCAATTATTACAGTTTTTGCTCAAGGACGAAACGTTATAGATAATGCAAATAATGTTTATTTTATAGGCAATAAATTTAATGTAGCATATTTAAATGTTGTAATGCTGTGTTTGTTACTGTTTTTAAACAACGAAAGAAAAGAGTATTGCAGTCGTAGTTTTGTTTTGAAAATAAATAGCAAGAAAATAGAAGTATTCTTATTCTATACAATAATTGTGTCTATAGATTACTATATGAAAGCATATACAGGTCTCTTCATGATCCTGTTTATATTAATTCTTGCGATATTGTCCAGATATCTTCAGTTTAGAATTGCAAAAAAATGGAGTGGATTTTTGAATTTTATTGGCAAACCTCTTATAGTGACTATATCGGTGGTGGCTTCGGGATTGGTAGCAATAATTCTTGAAGCAATCATGAATATACCAACAATTGGAGCGTATTTAGCATCAATAGGTAAAACAGGAAATATTCTTTCAAGAACTTTGATTTATAAAAATCTGGCAGAAATTATTGAAAGAAAGCCGTTGATAGGATACGGATATGGATCCGCTATTGTTTCAAGATATTTTGGACCTAATGCTCAAAATGGATTGGCACAGGTAATGATTTATACGGGCATTTTGGGGACGTTCCTTATGCTCCTTATAACATTCTACTGCTGCAAAGCCGGGTGGCAAAGCAAAGGATCACAATCAGTAGCGTTCCTATATGCAATATATGCCTTTATTCTTTCAGCAACAGTTGAGATTACTTATGGTGGCACCTTCTTTATCTTATTAGCTTTTTATTGTGCATGTGGATGGGAAAAGAAGTTGAACAGAGGAGATATGTATGAGTGACTTAGTGAGTATTATTGTGCCAATATATGGCGTTGAGGAATACTTAAGTAAATGTATAGATTCTATTATTAATCAAACATATAAAAATCTAGAAATTATTTTGGTTGATGATGGTAGTCCAGATAAATGTCCAGATATATGCGATGCATTCGAAAAAAAGGATGAGAGAATAAAGGTGATCCACAAAAAGAATGGTGGATTATCTGATGCAAGAAATGCCGGTATTGATACTGCACATGGAGACTATATCGTTTTTGTTGATAGCGATGATTGGATTGAAAACACAATGGTAGAGCATTTGCTCTTCGCATGTAAAAAATATAATGTTGAAATGGCAACTTGTGCTAGATATATTACAGATGGTCATTCAACTAGAGCAGTCGCATTTAATGGTCCAGCAAGAGCATATTCAGCTGAAGAAGCATTGAATGAAATACTCTTAGGAAAGTCAATGGATGTTGCTGCTTGGGATAAAATTTATGTTCGTAATCTATTTGAAGAAATACGTTTTCCGGTTGGTGAAAATAATGAAGACATTGCAGTTTTCTATAAATTAGTAGATTTGGCTGGCAGAGTAGCACATACTGGTACAACGGAATATTTTTATCGGAGTCGTCCGGGCAGTATTACAAAATTGAAATATAGTACAGATGCCAGAAAAATCATCGAGAAAAATCTGAATTCAATAGAAAAATTTCTTGATAAAGAGTATCCAAGCTGTATGCCAAGTTTTTATCGCTATAAAACAATGAACATTTATGCATTGTTGAATAAGTATATTAAATGCGAAGGAACAAAGAAAACACAAGAATTTGAGCATCTGATGAACGAGTTCCGAAAAAATAAGAGCTATTTCTTTAATGATGATCAGACCCCATCAAAAGAAAAGAAGATTGCCATAATGATTCTTTTGCATCTTTACAATCCGTATTTACTTGTAAAAGAAAAGATTACGGGTCATAAGTGACGAAGGGAGAAATTGAGAAAATGATTTATGCGCCGATATTAATTCCGACTTTGTGTCGCAGTAAGCATTTCATTCGGTGTATTGAAAGCTTAAAAAAGAATGGATGGGCAATGTACACAGATGTATATGTTGCACTTGATTATCCGTCTAAAGAAACTCACTGGGAAGGGTATAATAAAATTAGGGAATATTTAAAAGGTGAGTTTCCGGAGTTTGCAAGTTTTAATGTTATAGCTCGCGAAGCGAATTATGGTAGTGCTCGGAATATGAGAGAATTAAGAAACGATATATTAAAAAAATATGATCGATTCATACGGACAGATGATGACTGCGAATTCTCTCCAAATTTTATTGAATATATGGATAAAGCCTTAGATAAATATGAAGATGACCAATCAGTAGTAGCGGTTACTGGTTATTCATATCCATTAAATTGGCATGTTAGTGATAAAGCTAATATTTTCAAATCAAAACTTCTTTTTTCAATGTGGGGAACCGGTTTTTGGAAATCAAAGTTTCTCGATTTGCAAGCATTATTTAATGAGCCAAATTATTTTAGTGCAAATTTTAATAAGGACCTGAATAATGGAAAGATGAAAAAACTTACGCAGGTGTCATTTGATGATTATTCAGAATATGGCACGGCATATAAGGAATATCGAGGTCTATTAAACATTTTTTCCGACAGAGCTCTTACGGTTTATTTGCAACTGGAAAATAAGTATATAATTACACCTGTATTGTCAAAAGTTCGTAATAATGGATTTGATGGATCAGGAGTTTATTGTTTAAATACACTTGAAAAAAGTGAGAAGAAAGACGATTCACAGGCATACAATTATCAGGTGCAAAGTATTGATAGCGATACAAAGTTTGAAATTATAGAAGATGTTTTGAAGGATGAACATGGAAATAAAAAGGTAATTGATTCATTTGATCGAGTACCAAAAGAGAAAAGAATTAAAATGAAGTTGAGATGTTTCCTTTATAAATCATTTGGAAAAACAAAATATATAAACATAATGAGAAAGCGTAAAAATAGTGACGGGAAATAAAAACACAACAATAAAAAATTTTATTTGGCGTTTTGCAGAACGCTGTGGTGCACAATTGGTAACATTTATAGTATCAATTGTTCTTGCACGTCTCCTTGCACCCGAGGATTATGGAACGATAGCTCTTGTAACTGTTTTCACAACAATCTTGCAAGTATTTGTTGATAGTGGTTTAGGCACTGCACTGATCCAAAAAAAAGATGCCGATGATTTGGATTTTTCTTCAGTGTTTTATTTCAACTTTTTTATGTGTATTGTCCTCTACATAGGAATGTTCCTAGCAGCACCGATAATTGCAGGATTTTATGGTGACAGTTCATTGATTCCCATTATTAGGGTAATCAGCTTGACCATAGTGATTTCCGGTGTTAAAGGAATTCAACAATCCTATGTGTCACGAAATATGCTTTTTAAACGATTTTTCTTTGCTACATTAGGAGGAACGATTTTTTCAGCCTTTCTCGGTATTGGACTTGCATATGCAGGTTTTGGAGTTTGGGCAATAGTTGCTCAACAATTGTCTAACACCGCAATAGATACTTTGATACTTTGGATTACAGTGAAATGGCGTCCACAAAAAATGTTTTCATGGAATCGTCTTAAAGGGCTTCTTTCTTTTGGATGGAAACTCTTGGTTTCGTCTTTGTTAGATACTGTATATAACAACCTTAGAAACTTGATAATTGGAAAGTTCTATTCTTCCGCAGACTTGGCATATTACAATCAGGGAGATAAATTTCCTAAACTTATAGTTACCAATATAAATAATTCGATTGACAGTGTTCTTTTACCGACTCTTTCAAGTGCACAAGATGACCGAGAGCGTGTGAAGAATATGACAAGGAGAGCTATAAAAACAAGTACATATATCATGGCACCTCTTATGATGGGATTGGCATTTTGCGCAACACCTATTGTGCGCCTGATTTTAACAGAGAAGTGGTTGCCTTGTGTACCTTATCTACAGATCTTTTGCATTACATATATGTTTTGGCCAATTCATACAGCTAACTTAAATGCAATCAATGCAATGGGAAGAAGCGATTATTTCCTGAAATTGGAAATTGCTAAGAAAGCGATTGGTATGATACTACTCCTTTCAACAATGCATTTTGGCGTTATGGTGATGGCATATAGCTTGCTCGTAAGTACTGTGACAAGTATGATTATTAATTCATGGCCTAATAAAACACTCTTGGGCTATAGTTTTAAAGAACAAATGGTAGATATTTTTCCGGGAATTTTTTTAGCACTCATCATGGGAATTGCAATTTCACTAATACGGTTGTTGATGTTGCCAGATATTGTAACACTGGCTATTCAAATATTGGTGGGTGCTGCAATTTATATCGGCTTATCGGCTATCTTTAAGGTCGAATCTTTTGAATATCTATGGAACATGGTTAAAAGTGTATTAAATAAGAAGTAATTAAACAAACGGAAGGAGAAAAATTATGAACAACATACTGGTTACAAGATCGTCTATGCCTTCTTTTGAAGAATATTGCGAGGAGATAAAAGATATTTGGGATAGCCATTGGCTTACTAATATGGGCGTGAAGCATAAGGAACTGCAGAAAGAACTGGAAAACTATCTTGGAATTCCTCATGTTGCTTTATACACCAATGGACATCTCGCTCTGGAGAACGCGATTGCTGCATTAAACTTGCCAAAAGGTGGCGAGGTTATTACCACTCCATTTACCTTTGCTTCCACGACACATGCGATTGTTAGAAATGGATTGGTTCCAGTTTTCTGTGATATTAAAGAAGATGATTACACGATTGATACACAGAAACTGGAAAATCTAATTACAGATAACACGGTGGCAATCGTTCCGGTACATGTTTATGGCAACATGTGTGATGTAGAAGAAATTGATCGTATTGCTAAAAAGTATGGATTGAAGGTTATCTATGATGCAGCACATGCTTTTGCAGTAAAGTATAAAGGCGTATCTTCGGCTTGCTTTGGAGATGCTTCTATGTTTAGTTTCCATGCTACAAAGGTATTTAATACTATTGAGGGAGGTTGTATCTGCTTCAAGAACGATGTATGGGTTCAACTCTTAAATGATATGAAGAACTTTGGTATCCATGGCCCGGAGTCAGTACAGTTCGTTGGCGGTAATGCGAAGATGAATGAGTTCCAGGCAGCAATGGGTATTTGCAATTTGAAACATTTGAGTGAGGAAATTGCCAAGAGAAAGACTGTTGTAGAACATTATAGAAGACGCCTTGAAGGTGTAGAAGGAATCAAGCTGTCTGCAATTCAGAAAGATGTCGAAAGCAATTATGCGTACTTCCCGATCGTATTCGATGGATATAAGTATACCAGAAATGAAGTCTTTGAAAAGTTGGCAGAGGTTGGTATCGGTGCGCGAAAATATTTCTATCCGTTGACAAATAGTTTTGAGTGTTATCGAAATTATCCGACTGCAGGAACGGAAAAAACGCCTATTGCGCAACATATGGCACTTCGCGTTTTGACACTTCCGTTGTATGCAGATTTGTCTCTGGAAGATGTTGATAGAATTTGTGATGTGATTTTGGGGTGAATATAGATGAATGTGATGTTAACATCTGTAGGCAGAAGAGCCTATATGGTAAAGTATTTTAAAGAAGTGCTTGGAAACGATGGAAAAGTATACGTGTGCAATTCGGATGACAAGTCGATTGCGTTTAAGTATGCAGATGAAAAGGTTATTTCTCCGCTGATTTATGATGAAAATTATATTCCTTTTTTATTGGACTATTGTCGAAAAAATGAGATCGATATTGTGATTTCGTTGTTTGACATTGATCTTCTTATGCTGGCAAGACATAAAAAAGAATTTGAAAAAATTGGTACAAAAGTAATTGTGTCAGATCCAGAGATTGTAGAAGTATGCAATGACAAATGGAAAACTTACAATTTCTTGCAGGATAACGGTTTCCATGCACCTCTATCTTTCTTGAACATGCAACAGGTTATAGATAAGATTGCAGCTGGTGAGTTAAATTATCCAATTATAGTAAAACCTCGATATGGCTGCGGTTCAATTTCGGTTGCAATTGCTTATGATGAAGAGGATTTGCGGTATCTGACTAAGAAAGCAAATGAAGACATCGCAAACTCGTATCTGAAATACGAGTCAGCAGTGACTGAGGAAAAAGTTATCTACCAGGAATGCCTAAAGGGACAGGAATATGGTGCGGACATCATCAATGATCTTTATGGTGAAACGCAAAATGTAATCGTTCGAAAAAAGCTTGCTATGAGATCTGGTGAAACTGATATCGCACAATTGGTTGATGAGCCAATTATCAAAGACTCGCTCCTTCGACTTGGAAAGTCTACAAAGCACATTGCCAATATGGATTGTGATGTGTTTTTAGTAGATGGTGTGCCTTATGTGCTGGAAATGAATGCACGTTTTGGTGGCGGCTATCCATTTTCACATATGGGTGGTTGCAATTTGCCAAAGGCAATAGTAGATTGGGTTAAGGGGAAAAAAGTTGATAAGAGTGTGATTTCGGCTAAGACAGGCATTACTGGATATAAGGAAATTTATATAACAGAAATCTGATAAAGGAGAATAGAGATGCAAGATGATTTTGGACTGATGCAGATAAAAACGCCTGTCATTCAAATTCCAGATGAAAAAAATAGTATCTATGTAAAAAGAGATGATTTACTTCCATTTTCATTTGGTGGTAATAAGGTAAGAATTGCTTTGGAATTCATAAATGATATGAAAAAACAGGGCAAAGATTGTATTGTGGGATACGGGAATGCCCGATCAAATTTGAGCAGAGCATTAGCAAACCTTTGCTATCAGTTTAAAATCCCTTGCCATATTATTTCTCCGGCAGATGAAGATGGAACAAGAATTGACACCTATAACAGTAAGATGGTGCTGTCTTGTGATGCCAAATTTCATTATTGCAAGAAAACAAATGTAAAGGAAACTGTTGAAAGTATACTAAAGGACATACGCAAAGAAGGATTGAAACCGTATTATATTTATGGTGATTCAACGGGAAAAGGTAATGAACATACACCTATGCTTGCGTATGCAAAATTGTACGAGGAAATTAAAGGTCAGTATGATTACATTTTTCTTGCAACAGGAACAGGAATGACGCAGGGAGGGCTTCTGGCAGGAAAAGCAATCAATAATGGCACAGAGAAAATTATTGGAATTTCAGTTGCCAGATCTGCAGCACAGGAAATAGAGGTGCTCCGCAAATCGTTAGAATGTTTCAGTGATAGAATTCAAAAAATTGAAAACTATGAAATCAATGTAGAGGATGCTTATCTGTGCGATGGATATGGGACATATAATCGGCAGATAGAGAAGACAATTCACCAGCAGCTTACATGCAATGGAATGCCATTAGATCCTACATATACCGGAAAAGCATTCTGGGGAATGCAGGATTATCTAAATCGAAAGTGTATCACTGGGAAAAAGGTATTGTTTATTCATACGGGAGGAACACCACTGTTCTTTGATTATATGAATGGTATTCAATTGAGAGAGGTTTCTGATAATAATGCTGTTGAAGAAGCAGTAGAACGTTTAGAAATGATGCTGGTTCCATCGTTATCCGAGCGAGATGTAAATCTGGCACAGTATGCGGAAAAGTTGTGCATTCATGGTAGGGTTTGGTGCCATTATGATATGGGAAAACCTGTTTCAATTATCGCTGGATATTTTAATGATATGACTTCTCAAACTGCGTATCTTTCGATGCTTGCGGTTGCAAAGGAATATCAAGGTAAGAAGCTGGCATCTTCTTTGCTATCGGAATTTGAAGACTATGCAATTCAAAAAGGGATGGCGTATGTAAAACTTGAAGTCAGAAAGCATAACACTGCTGCACAGAACTTGTATAGGAAATTTGGATATGAGATTATTGATGAAGCCTCCGAGACATCGCTTTATATGAAGAAAAAGCTGAAAAATATCGGGGGGGGGCAAGAACTCTATAAGTTTTTAAAGAAAGTCGAGAGATTATTCCCTGTTCCACTATCAGAAAGAGAACAACTCATAATGCTTGCATCAAAGTTTGAAAAATACGGAACGGTTTCGTATGTTCGTGAGAACGGTAAAATTATCGCAATATGTGCGGGATATACAAATGATCAAGTGCAACGACTGGGGTATATCTCTGTGGTGGCTTCTCTTCCAGAGTATACAAATAAGGGATATGGAAAAGTTGCGGTGCAAGGCTTTATAGAAAAGGCTAAGAATGCTGGAATGAAAGCCATTCACTTATATGCAGATAAAGAAAATAAAGCCGCGTTGAATATGTATGGAAAGCTGGGATTTGTAGATTGGATTATTCCGGACGAACGAAGACCAGAGGACAAACATTTGATAAGGTGGATTTTATAGAAGAATATAGGTCTTGATATGAGGATGATTAAATGGAAACAGATTTGATTAAGAGCAAAAATTTAAGGGGGGGGGGGTACGAAGTTCTAACATTGAACTTTTCAGAATCCTTTCTATGATAACGATAGTGGCTCATCACTATGTTGTTAATTCTGGATTGTTGGATTGTATTGAAAAGCAAGCACCGCTAGAATTTAAAGATTATTTTTTGATTTTATTTGGTATGGGCGGAAAAACTGGCATTAATTGCTTTGTTTTAATCACAGGGTACTTTATGTGCACCTCGAATATTACGAAAAAGAAAATCTTTAAATTGTTAAGTGAAGTCTATTTTTATAGAATAGCTGTATGGCTCATATTTTTCTTTTCAGGTTATGAACCCTTTTCAATCAAGGGATTTTTTAGTATGCTTGTCCCATTCCTTACCGTAGCAGATAATTTCACAGGTTGCTTTTTACTGTTTTACTTATTGATTCCGTTCTTGAATAAGTTGATTCATGCTCTAACAGAAAAAGAACATTTCTGGTTAATGGTGTGGTGTCTGGGAGTGTATGTAGTTTTGCCATCTTTCGCAAAAGCAAATGTTGTATTTAACTATGTGACATGGTTTAGTATCCTTTTTATTATTGCATCGTATACCCGTCTTTATCCGAAAGATTGGTTTGGTAATATAAAAATAACCGGGATACTGATGGCTGTGTCATTGGTCTTATCGTGGGCGAGTGTTGTAGCGTTAGCTACTCTTAGCCGCATGGTTGAGAAAAACATCGGAATTAGCTATTTCTTTGTATCGGACTCTAATAAGATATTGGCTTTAGCGACAGGTGTTAGTGCATTCCTATTTTTCAAAAATGTAAACATTGGTCACAGCAAGGTTATTAATACCATTGCTGCCTCTACATTTGGAGTGCTGTTGATACACGCTAATAGCAATACTATGCGGAGATGGCTGTGGCAGGATACGTTTAAAAATGTTGGCGCTTATGAATCGGGAAATGTAGTGATTCATGCTGTTGTAAGTGTAATACTGATTTATGCGGTATGCACGGTAATCGACATTTGCAGAATTAAGTTGCTCGAAAATCCGCTTATAAAAAAGCTAAAATGATTTGGTGGTATCTGGTACGGTGTGGTTGCGCGTCAGGAATCAATGTGGTCAATTTAAGAGCGTTTTATGCAAGAGAGGTGATTGGCTACGTTCTTCCGCTGCCTGAACTCCCGTGGGGATTTAACCGTGTGTTCAAGTACATAGGATTCTATGCTGTAGGAGTTCTCTTGGCGGGGAGAGAAACAAGGATTGTGGACAGAAAGATAAGAACAGGAATGGTTGCGATAGTTTTGCTTATCGTGAATTTCTTCTTATCATGCTATCATTTAACTATGGAAATCATGTGGTTTGTAACAGCCCTGATTGGTGTTGCTGCTGTTATTCTGATTTCTCAACTTATCAACGAGAATAGAATCCTGCAATACTTTGGTCGGATTTCTCTAATTATTCTTTGTATTCACGGTCCTGTGTATCGAATCGTGGTAAAAATTGTATCAATTCTGTTGAATGTGGGTACAGATGCAGTGAGAGAAAATTTTCTACTGACCATGGTAGTGGTAGCTATTACGATGGCAATATGCAGTACGGCATATGAGGTTGTTGTAAGACTTGCTCCATGGATGGTGGGAAAGAAAAAAGGAAAGGAAAACTAACAATGTCAAAATACTTTGGAACAGACGGCTTCCGTGGAGAAGCCGGAATTACATTAACAGCGGATCACGCCTATAAGGTTGGTCGCTTCTTAGGCTGGTATTATAATGCTCTCCGTGAGCGCAACGGTGACACCGACCCTGCTCGTATTGTTATTGGTAAGGATACCCGCCGCAGCTCGTACATGTTCGAGTACAGCCTTGTGGCTGGTCTGACCGCTTCTGGTGCAGATGCCTATTTGCTCCATGTTACCACTACTCCATCTGTGGCGTATATCGCTCGCGTGGATGACTTTGATTGCGGCATTATGATCTCCGCCAGTCACAATCCGTACTACGACAATGGCATCAAGCTAATCGACTGCTACGGCGAGAAAATGCCTGAGGAAACTCTGCTGCTGGTGGAGGACTACATCGATGGCAAACTCCATGTCTTTGATAAGGACTGGCCGGAGCTGCCCTTTGCACACCGGGAGCACATCGGCTGCACCGTGGACTATGTGGCTGGCCGTAACCGCTACATGGGCTACCTGATCTCGCTGGGCATCTACTCCTTTAAGGGTGTCAAGGTCGGTTTGGATTGCGCCAATGGTAGCTCCTGGAATATCGCAAAGTCCGTGTTCGATGCGCTTGGCGCAGATACCTATGTCATCAATAATAATCCGAATGGTCTGAACATCAATAACAATGCAGGTTCAACCCATATCGAGGGCCTTCAGAAGTTTGTTGTGGAGAAGGGCTTGGATGTTGGTTTTGCTTACGATGGTGATGCCGACCGCTGCCTGTGCGTGGACGAAAAGGGCAATGTTATCACTGGCGACCATATCCTTTACATTTACGGTTGCTACATGAAGGAACGTGGTAAGCTGTTAAATAATTCTGTTGTCACCACAGTTATGTCCAACTTTGGTCTCTACAAGGCTTTCGATGAGCAAGGTATCGGTTACGCTAAGACCGCTGTCGGCGATAAGTATGTTTATGAGTACATGGCTAAGAACGGCTGCCGTATCGGCGGTGAGCAGAGCGGTCATATCATCTTCTCCAAGTATGCAAGCACTGGTGACGGTATTCTGACCAGCTTGAAGATGATGGAAGTCATGCTGGCGAAAAAGAAGCCGATGAGTGAACTGGCAGCACCGCTGAAGATCTATCCGCAGGTGTTGGAGAATGTCCGTGTGACTGATAAGAAAGCTGCACAGAATGACCCGGCAGTGCAGGAAACTGTAAATACGGTAGCTGAGGCTCTGGGCGATACCGGTCGTATTTTGGTGCGTGAGTCCGGCACTGAGCCGGTGGTTCGTGTTATGGTGGAAGCACCTGATCACGATACATGCCAGAAGTATGTTGACGAAGTGGTCAACGTGATCTGCGAAAAGGGATATAAAGCGTAAAGGCAATGACGACTCTGGCAATTACCCGGAGTCGTTTTGCATAAAAGGGAAAGTATAATAGAGAATTAAACAACGGGAGGGATAAACCTATGTGTGGAATCGTTGGTTTTACAGGAAACCGACAGGCAGCACCGATTTTGTTGGACGGTCTGTCAAAGTTGGAATATAGAGGATATGACTCGGCCGGACTGTCTGTCCGTGATGGAGAAAATCTGGCTCAGGTCGTGAAAGCAAAAGGTCGACTGTCCAATCTGATTGAGAAAACAGATGGAGGTAAGGCATTAAAAGGAACCTGTGGTATTGGTCATACTCGTTGGGCAACGCATGGTGAGCCGAGCCAGACCAATGCACATCCGCATGTTTCAGGTAACTGTACCCGATCTGGTTCTGGCACAGTGGAGTCTGAGGTCGTTGGCGTACATAACGGTATCATCGAGAACTATACCGAGCTGAAAGAAAAGCTGCTGAAACATGGCTATACGTTCTACAGCCAGACCGATACGGAAGTAGTTGTTAAACTGGTTGATTACTATTATAAGAAGTATAACCTTGGCCCCATCGATGCCATTGCGAAGACAATGGTTCGTGTCCGTGGTTCCTATGCTTTGGAGCTGATGTTCCGTGACTATCCGGGCGAGATTTGGGTGGCGCGTAAAGACAGCCCCATGATCATTGGCATTGCTAACGAAGAAACTTATGTAGCTTCGGATGTTCCGGCAATTCTGAAATACACTCGCAATGTGTATTATATTGGAAACCTTGAGTTTGCAAAACTTGTTCCGGGTGAGGCTCATTTCTATGACCTGAATGGTGATGAAATCGAAAAGCAGACCACCGAGATCAAGTGGGATGCAGAAGCGGCTGAAAAGAGCGGCTTTGAGCATTTCATGATGAAAGAGATCCATGAGCAGCCGAAAGCTGTCCAGGATACTCTTAATTCCGTAATCAAGAACGGAGTTATCGATCTGTCCAGCGTGGAGATTACCGAAGATGAGATTAAGAATTTCGAGCAGATTTATATTGTTGCTTGTGGTTCTGCATGGCATGTGGGCATGGCTGCTCAGTATGTGCTGGAAGATATGGCAGACATCCCGGTGCGTGTGGAACTTGCCTCTGAGTTCCGCTACCGTAAGATGCCGCTCAATCAGAAGGCACTGGTGATCGTTGTTAGCCAGTCTGGTGAGACAGCGGACACACTGGCAGCATTGCGTCTTGCAAAAGAAAAGGGCATCACCACAATGGCAATCGTTAATGTGGTGGGCAGCAGCATCGCGCGTGAAGCGGATAAAGTGTTCTACACACTTGCTGGACCGGAAATCTCTGTTGCTACGACAAAGGCATACAGTGCACAGCTTGCCGCTATGTACTGCCTGGCAGTGCAGTTTGCGAAGGTCAGAGGCAAAATCACGGATGAGCAGTACAGCTATTATATTTCTGAACTGCAGACTATCCCGGAGAAGATACAGAAGATTCTGGAAGACAAAGAGCGTATCCAGTGGTTCGCGGCAAAGTACGCCAACGCTCATGATGTGTTCTTTGTTGGTCGTGGTATCGACTATGCAGTCAGCCTGGAAGGTAGCTTGAAGCTGAAAGAAATCAGCTATATCCACTCCGAGGCATACGCAGCAGGTGAGCTGAAGCACGGCACCATCAGTCTGATTGAGCAGGGAACACTGGTCATCGGTGTGCTAACTCAGAGTGAACTGTATGAGAAGACTGTAAGCAATATGCTGGAGTGCAAGAGCCGTGGAGCTTACTTGATGGGATTGACCACTTATGGCAAATACGAGATCGAAGATCAGGTAAACTTTACTGTATATGTTCCGAAGGTAGATGAGCATTTCATTGGCAGTCTGGCCGTGATTCCGCTGCAGTTGCTGGGATACTATGTATCTGTGGCAAAGGGCCTCGATGTGGATAAGCCGAGAAACCTTGCAAAGAGTGTGACGGTGGAGTGATTGGATATGGAAAGAGAAATACCGGTACTATATAAAAGAAGAATGCTGTGGTTGCACGGCCTGTTATGCCATCTGCCCGAAAGAAGCTATTTCTATGGTAGAGGATGAAGAAGGCTTTGAGTATCCGCAGATTGATGAAAGCAAGTGTGTGCGGTGCTATCAATGTTTGAAAGTATGTCCATTCAAGGTAGCGATAACTAGTGGAATGTGATATACTGGGAGCGGAAGCTCCCTATGCTGCTCTGATAATCACACACCTCTCCGTGGTGAGCAGCAGGCAACGATCTTATGATCGGCGAAGATGTGATGTTATACATTAAATAATCTGAGATTGGATCTGTGCGACATGAATAGAGTGACGATTACATGTTCAAATGGATCGGTTGAACTAAGCGAGTTTGTAGAAGATTTGTATTCGGTATCAGAAAAAGCAAATAGGGCATTGAAAGAGCTTAGAATAGGTTTGCCAACGTGGACTGCAAAAGAAACCTATAATAAAATGCAAATATCGTTGTGGATATATGATAACATAGAAGTTAATGCTTTTTGCCATTATGAAAATGGACAAAATTATATTGCCTTGTCAGTAGGACTTTTGACAATGCTATGGAAAGAGGCAGAAGAATTTGTTGATCAAAATAATTTGGCTTTGGTCTTCAAAATTTCTGAAGAAAATAAAGATTATTTTAAGGATATGCTTTTTTTCTTCATGATCAACTTTACCATTGCCCATGAATATGGACACATTGCCCACGGACATCTTAAAGATCGTGCAAGCGAAAATAGTATTGATGAAAGATTATCTGTAGTGGAAAACATTAGCGATGAAGAGAAGAGAACAAGAAATTGGAATATACAACTGAGAGAATACGATGCAGATTCCTTTGCAGTTGCAGTACAGTCCATGCTTTTCTTACAGCAATGGCAAGATGATGTTAAAGCAAATCTCGCAAATTTCGATATAATGTTCATTGCAAATTACCTTTGTTTTCGCACATTTGCTGAAAATACAGGGAGAGATTTTTCAAATTATATGACGAAAAATATTGATGAATATGATCATCCGCATCCCGGTATAAGAATGTACTATTCGATTATACATTACTCTTATTGGCTCATCAAACTTCACGGGGAGAATGAGAAAGTATTAGCGATTCTTGAAAGTGGTAGTCATGCAGTTGTGGCATACGAGAAGCAAGTATTAGAAACAAATGAACTTAGAAAATGCTATTATTCAGTTGCGTATACAGCAAAAGGCGTTCAGCATTTGATGAATCTACATAATGGATGGCAAGAATTGGTTGATTACTATAAGCAATACGCATACATTCCAATCGAGAAAATGGAACGTATTGATGGGTTGCTTGCATCACTAGATGAAAGTGGTTCATTTATTAGACAGTGATGTACCATATTCTGCTATACTTAAACAACTATAAAAGGAAAGAGGTTATCACCATGCCCAGAACGAAAGGCAGCAAAAACCGTCCCAAAATCAATACTACCAAAGACTACACATCCCAGATTGCAGAGAAGCAGGAGACTATTGCGTCTCTGAATACCGAGATCGCATCCATCCAGAAAGCGATTGAGGAGCAGAAGAACACATTGAAAGAGAAGAAGTCTGCTCTGAAGAAGTCCGAAAAAGAAGTGGCAACGCTGGAAGCGAAAAAGGCAAAGGCAGATGCTAAGGCCGCTGAAGAAGCTATCCTAAATTTCTCAATACATCCAGAAGTATGGTATCTCCGGATACTTCTGCCGATACCTGTTTTCCATTTAATTTAAACCTTACTTCCATGCTCTTCCCTCCGTGATGATTGAACGCATTTCTCTGAAGATCAGTACCTCTGCCAGATGCTGACGATACTTTGCACTTCCTCTCATATTGGTTCCATACTCAAATTCTGAAGCTACTATTTTTGCATATTCCCGGATTTCTTCTTCTGAAATATCTGCCGGAATCTCCCACTGCTTTTCTAACAGTGCTGCTTTCATCGGTCTTGCTCCCACTGAAAAGTACCAGGACTCTACTCCGTTGACCATTCCAGTGACAACAGAACATGCGATCACCGGAAAATCTGTTTTGGTTTGCCGTACTGAATCATAGCGGAAGGAACGCTTGCTTTTTCTTATTATAATAGAGAGAAGAAGATCCTTATCTTTTTTACGATTTACAAATTCCGAAAGTCGGATAATTCCTCCATTATACAACTCCACAAATGTATCCAAAGCCAATAATGCCGTCAGTACATCTGAAAATCCAAATCTTCCATAGATACTTCCGCCGACTGTCGCCTGATTTCGAAACTGCACTCCAACAATGTGGCGGAAGTATCTAAGATCGGAAGAGCATACATCTGAACTCCAGTCACT
>OMGU01001196.1_pt1 | contig 22272 bp, 20 predicted proteins | sample 1646121 | NCBI WGS metagenome assembly OMGU01 (sample SAMN05578581, study PRJEB25193) | human gut metagenome | biome: Human Microbiome; feature: human-associated habitat; material: feces | host: Homo sapiens | place: USA:Birmingham
GTTTGTGGATGAACTCACGATAAATCCGGCATCGTGGGTAATCTACCACTTGTTTGATTTGAAGTTGGTATTCTGGCATAGTGAACCTCCTAGTTTTTTATGCAGACAAGTAGTTCGCTGAAAAATGTTGACTTGAATAACTGATGGGGGTATACTCATATTTGTATGAGCTGCAAATAAGCAGTTTGTGCATTGCTGGTTTCCGCAGTTTTAGCATTGATACCTTATAATATAGGCTAAAAGCGATAAAGAAACAGTATCAGGGATGTTCTTCATGGCTCTACAATGTGCCAGTCCTTTTCATGGAAAATTTATCCAATTTTTGACATTTTGGAGCTGACACACTTTTTCACAAAAAAATATGCCTACAAACAACTACAATTTTTATACAACTTTTCGAGTGAAGCGGACGGTCAAATAGGACACAGGACGAATGATAAATAGTTTCAAAAACCCAGCAATTATGCGGATTTTGCGCACTACGGAGCGGCATGGGGCGGGATGGAGAGAGCAAAATTTTATTCCCCACCATGAAGCCCACGGACGTCCCCGCCAAGGCCAAGGCCTCCGCCGCCCAGGAGGAGAAGAAGGAGGCGGCCATCGATTTCTCCAAGGTGAAGATCGAGCCTCTGTTTGAGGAAGAGGTGGATTTTGAGACCTTCTCCAAGTCCGATTTCCGGGCGGTGAAGATCAAGGAGTGCTCCGCCGTGCCCAAGAGCAAGAAGCTTTTGAAGTTCGTGCTGGACGACGGTTCCGAAAAGGACCGCGTGATCCTCAGCGGGATCCATGAGTATTATGAGCCCGAGGAGCTGGTGGGCAAGACGGCCATCGCCATTGTCAACCTGCCGCCCCGCAAGATGATGGGCATCGCCTCGGAGGGAATGCTAATCTCCGCCGTACATGAGGAGGACGGCCATGAGGGCCTGAACCTGCTGATGGTGGATGACCGGATCCCTGCCGGCGCCAAGCTGTATTGAGTTTGGACAGGTCCGGAGACAGATTAGATTTGAACGCAATGAAACGGGAGATCTCCAACATGAGACCCTTGGACTGACGATTTGGAAAGGCATACCAATGGAAATTATTCCTATTGGTATGCTTTTCTGCGCAGAAGTCGAAGGCGGGCGGATGGTCTGGGCCGACGCGGCAGTTGGGCTCCCACAGAAAACGTGCGACTGGAGCGGTTATAATGGAGCGGATCACCAGCCGGAAGAACCCACTTTTAATGAAAATCAGGAAGCTGTCCTCGGGCAGTGCCAGGGCCCGCCGGGAGGCTGGGGAGTACCTGGGGGACGGCGTCAAGCTGCTGGAGGAGGCGCTGTGCTGGGAGGCCCCGCTCACCACGGTCGTGGTGACCGAGGGAGCGCAGGTCCCGGAACTGCCCCAGGGCGTCCGGGCCATCCAGGTGCCCCAGGATGTGATGGAGACCATCTCCCCGATGAATACACCCCAGGGCGCGCTGTTTCTGGCCCGCCTGCCGGAGACCACTCTGCCGGAGCGGCTGGAGGGCCGCCGGTATCTGGTGCTGGACGGGGTGCAGGACCCGGGAAATGTGGGGACCATCTGGCGCACCGCCGACGCCCTCGGGGCGGACGGCCTTCTGCTGGTGAACGGCTGCGCCGATCCATACGGGCCTAAGACGGTGCGGGCCTCTATGGGCGCCTGCTTCCGGCTCCCTGTGTGGGAGGCCGGGCCGGAGGAGCTGTGCGCGCTGTTGGAGCGGTCCGGCCTGCCGCTGTACGCCACCGCTCTGCGGGCGGATACGGTCTCGCTGGAGCAGGCCGGTCTGGGCCGGTGCGCGGTGATCATCGGCAGCGAGGGCCGGGGTGTCTCCCAGAGCCTGCTGGACCGCAGCGGCCAGACCATCCGCATCCCCATGCGGAGCCGCTGTGAGTCCCTCAACGCGGCTGCGGCGGCCTCCGTCGTCCTATGGGAAATGGTCCGTCAGGGCGGGCTGGAGGAGTAAACAGACGGCGCGCCCGGGCTCTGGGAGCCGGATGCGCCGGAGCGTTCAGCGCTGGGGCCTGCCGCCCACCCCAGTCCGCCGGTAGACGGTCTGGATGAGCAGCATGGAGATCAGCAGGAAGAACAGGAACAGCCCATAGGCGGGGACATAGCTGCCGCCGAAGCGGTCGGCCAGCAGGCCGGGGACCGGCCCTGTGACCAGGGAGCCCAGCATATAGGCGGAGGACAGCCACTTGACCAGCCGGTCATAGTCCTCCGGTGCGCTCAGATCCCCCGCCCACACGGAGAGGGTGACCGAGGAGAGAGGCATCCCCAGCCCGGTGAGGGTGATGGCGGCGGCGGCCAGTGGGAGGCTCCGGGTGGGAGCCAGACAGCACAGGGCGAAGCCGGCCAGAAAGACGCCGAAGATCAGGCTGTTGGCCATCCGGCTGCCCAGGCGGTCGCTGAGCCATCCGTAGAGCACCTTGGCGGCGATGAGGACAAGCCCCAGATAGGACATGAGCAGGGCCGCCGTTCCGCTGGAGAAGCCGGCGGAGGTGTACAGCACTGTGAGATGGGAGAAGCCCGGTCCGCAGGGACCGCCGGTGAGAAAGGCGGACAGGAGCACCATCCCCAGGAGGGGGCGGCTCAGCCCCTCCCCCCGGCCTCCGGGTGCGGAGTCCCCGGCCCGCTGAAGCTCCGGGCAGTCAGGGGAGTCCCACACCAAAAGAAGCACCAGCAGGGTGAGCAGCACTCCGGCGGCCGCCTCCCAGAGAAAGGCGGCGGACAGCCCCAGGGCCTGGATGGCCCCGGTGATGAGGGGCGGGGCAAAGATGGTGGAGATCCCGCTGCCTGCGGCGGCCATCCCCAGGGCGAAGCCCCGGCCGGTGGGGAACCAGCGGGAGATGACCAGGGTGAGGGGGATCATCCCCCCGTAGCCATAGGCAAGGCCGGACAGGACCGCCCCGCCGCAGTAGGCGGAGAAGCCGCGGGCAAAGCCGAAGAGGAGATAGGAGCCCACAAAGCAGGCCATTCCCAGGACCATGGTGTTCCGTAGGCCCAGCCGGCGGCACAGCCGGTCCACGGTGAGCATGGACAGCAGGGCGAACAGGCTCCGGACCGTGGTGATCCAGGAGCCCTGGGCGTTGGTGAAGCCGTGGACGCGGAGCAGATAGGGCTGATAGACCGTAAAGGCGTTGACCCCCAGTCCCATCACTGTGAACAGGGCAAGCCCGCAGCCCAGGCAGACCACCCAGGCCCGGAGACCGGCGCTTCGGGACGGTGCGTGACTGGCAATTCTCACAGAGATCCCCCCATTTCGTGCCCTAAGCGTACCACAGAACAACGGCGGTTGTAAAGATATTCTATGAGAGGAGGGCGCCTCATGCTTCAGGACTGGATCTGGCTGACTACAAGGAAGGCACTGGGACCCAGGGGCGTGCTCCGGGTGCTGGAGTACTTCGGCACGCCGGAGCGGGCGTTTTACGCCGATTCGGAGCAGTACGATCAGATCCCGGAGCTGCCCGCCGCGGCCCGGGCGTCCCTCCGGGAGAAGAGGATGGACGAGGCAGACCGGATCCTGGGGGAGTGCGACCGGCTGGGACTGCGGGTGATGACCCTCCAGGACGGGGACTACCCCGGCCGCCTGCGGGAGATCGCAGCGCCGCCGGCGGTGCTGTACATTCGGGGCCGGGTGTTCCGCTTCGATGAGGAGGCGGCCATCGGCGTGGTGGGCAGCCGGGATCCCTCACCCTATGGGGAGCGGGTGGCCGCCCAGTTGGGCCTGGAGCTGGCCCGAGGCGGGGCCCTGCTGGTCTCCGGCATTGCCCAGGGGATCGACTCTACCGCCCTGAAGGGTGCGCTCAAGGGCGGCGGACCCGTGGTCTCTGTGCTGGCGGGCGGGGTGGACGTGCCCTACCCCAGCCAGAACCGCTTTCTGTATGAGGATGTGGCGGCGGCCGGAGCGCTCATCAGCGAGTACCCGCCCGGCACACGCCACAAGGCGGAGCACTTCCCAGTGCGCAACCGCCTCATCAGCGGGCTGTCCCTGGGGGTGGTGGCGGTGGAGTGCGCCCGGTTCAGCGGGACCATGAAGACCATCGAGCACGCCATGGACCAGGACCGGGATATTTTCGCGGTGCCGGGGAATATCGACGCCCCCAGGAGCGAGGGCCCCAACTGGCTCCTCCGGCAGGGGGCCCGCCCGGTGACCTGCACCCAGGACATCCTGGAGGAGTACTGGCTCCGCTTTCCTCAGAAGCTGGCACAGTCCGCCCCGCTGCCACCGGAGGCGGCCCAGCAGCGGCTGGAGCAGCTCCGGAGCCGGAAAGGCCCGGAGGAGACCGGGCCGGAGGAGGAGCGGGAGGAGGCTCCCGCTCCCGGCGGCCCCCCGGAGGACGGGGCTCCAGACCTGGAGCGGGTCCCGCGGGGGGAGCAGCGCTCCCGCTTTACAGACGACCAGCTGACCCTGCTCCGGGCCATGGCGGGACGGAAGAAGACGAGTACCGCAGATGAGCTGGTGGAGGAGACCCAGATCCCGGCCCGCCGGGTGCTGTCCGCCCTCACCATGCTCCAGGTAGACGGAGCCGCCCGGGAGCACCCCGGGAAGCGGTTTTCCCCGCTGGTGGAGCTGGAGGAGTGAGAGGCAGGCGGAGTTCTGTCCCAGTATTATTTCTTTCACGCGGCAGCGCCGCGTTTCATATTTCTAATTCGGAGGTCATTGCAGAATGGCATCAAAAACTGATCTGGTGATCGTAGAGTCCCCGTCCAAGGCAAAGACCATCGGGAAGTACCTTGGTCCGGGCTATGAAGTGAAAGCGTCTATGGGCCACGTCCGGGACCTGCCCAAGAGCAAGATGAGCGTGGACATCGAGGGCGGGTTCATCCCCAACTATCAGCCCATCAAAGGGAAGGAGGATGTGATCAGCGACCTGAAAAAGGCGGCCAAAAAGAGCGACCGGGTCTATCTGGCCACCGACCCCGACCGGGAGGGAGAGGCCATTTCCTGGCATTTGAAGGAGCTGCTGGGCATCCCCGATGACAAGACCTATCGGGTGACTTTCAATGAGATCACCAAAAAGGTGGTCAACGAGTCCATCGCCAGCCCCCGGGCCATCGACCAGAACCTGGTGGACGCCCAGCAGGCCCGGCGCATCCTGGACCGGATCGTGGGCTATGAGCTCTCCCCCCTGCTGTGGAAGAAGATCCGGCGGGGGCTGTCCGCCGGCCGGGTGCAGTCGGTTGCCACCCGCCTGGTCGTGGAGCGGGAGGAGGAGATCCGCGCCTTCCAGCCCCAGGAGTACTGGTCCATCCAGGCCGATCTGGGCCGGGTGCGCCCCAATCTGGGCGGGTTCCAGGCCATGTTCCACGGTCGGGAGAAGAAGATGGAGCTGCACAGCGAGGCGGAGGCGGACGCTGTGATCCAGGCGGTGTCGGGCCAGCCTTTCACTGTCTCCAAGGTGAAGCGGCAGGACAAGCTGCGCAACCCCGCGCCCCCCTTCACCACCTCCACCCTCCAGCAGGAGGCCTCCCGCAAGCTGAATATGACCCCCGCCCGCACCATGTCCATCGCCCAGCAGCTCTATGAGGGCGTGGACATCACTGGAGAGGGAACGGTGGGTCTGATCACCTATATGCGTACCGACTCCCTCCGCCTGTCCGAGGAGGCCATTGCCGCGGCCAAGGGCTTTATCGAGCACCGCTACGGCCGGGAGTACTATCCTCCCCAGGCCCGCCACTACAAGTCCAAGGGCAACGCCCAGGACGCCCACGAGGCCATCCGGCCCTCCGATGTGAACCTGGTGCCGGAGGACATCAAGAAGGACCTGACCAGCGAGCAGTTCCGCCTCTATAAGCTGATCTGGAGCCGCTTCCTGGCCTGTCAGATGGCCAGCGCGGTGTATGACAGCGTCTCCATCGAGGCGCAGTCCGCCGGTTATACCTTCCGGGCCAGCCACTCGGAACTGAAGTTCTCCGGCTTTACCGCCGTCTATGAGGAGGGGCGGGACGACGAGGAGGAGGCTCCCCAGTCCCCTCTGCCCGATCTGCGGGAGGGGGAGCCCCTGGAGCTGAAGGAGACCCGGAAGGAGCAGCACTTCACCCAGCCCCCCGCCCGGTACTCCGAGGCCACCCTGATCCGGGCCCTGGAGGAGAAGGGGATCGGACGCCCCTCCACCTACGCCCCCACCATCTCCACCATCCTCAATCGGGAGTATGTGGTGAAGGAGGGCCGGGCCCTCCGTCCCACACCGCTGGGAGAGGTGGTCACCGGCCTGATGAAGGATAAGTTCCAGGACATCGTGGACCCCACCTTCACTGCCCAGATGGAGGAAGAGCTGGACAAGGTGGAGGAGGGCAGCGTGGACTGGAAACGGGTGCTGTCCGGGTTTTATGAGGACTTTGAGGCGGAGCTCCACAAGGCGGAGCAGGAGCTGGACGGGGAGCGCATCAAGGTGCCGGACGAGGTCTCGGAGGAGATCTGCCCCCAGTGCGGCCGGAATCTGGTCATCAAGTCCGGCCGGTTCGGCCGGTTCCTGGCCTGCCCCGGCTGGCCGGAGTGCGACTTCACCATGCCCCTGGTGGTGGAGATGCCCGGCAAGTGCCCCAAGTGCGGCGGCCGCCTGCTCAAGCGCACGGGGAAGAGCAAAAAGACCAATAAGCAGTACACCTATTACTGCTGTGAGCATCTCAACAGCAAGGACGAGGCCAGAAAGTGCGACTTTATGACCTGGGACGTGCCGGTGAAGGACAACTGCCCGGAGTGCGGCTGGACCATGTTCAAGAAGTCCGGACGGGGCTTCAAGAAGCCCTTCTGCATCCACGAGGGCTGCCCCAACTTCACCCCGGAGGAGAAGCGGGGCGGCTGGAAGAGAAAGACGGCGGATGACGCCGGGGAGGCGGGCAGCGAGTCCGGGACCGCCCCGGAGGAGAAGCAGCCCGAGGCGAAAAAGACCGCCGCCAAAAAGACGGCCGCCAAAAAGACGGCAGCCTCCAAGACCGGCGCCAAAAAGACCAGCACCGCCAAAAAGGCCGCGTCCAAGACGGCGGCTGAGAAAACTGCGGCGAAAAAGACCACCGCCAAAAAGACAGCGGCCAAGAAAACCGCCGCTAAAAAGGCGGAAGGGGAGAGCCCGGACGGAGAGGCGTGAGTGTGGACCCGCCCTGCCCTACGCCAGGGCGGACCGGTACAGCTCCCGGCACAGGCTGAGGGAGGCTTGAAAGACGGCCTCCCGCTCCGCCCCGTGCTGGAGCGCCCGCTCCCGGAGGAGGTCATCCAGAAGGATGCAGGCTTCCGGGGAGAGGGCGGCCCGCAGGGCGGCCTCCTTCTCGTCGGAGAAGCGGCGGCAGTCCGGATATTCCGGCATGAGGGCCAGAAAGGCTTCTGAGTGCTCCAGGACGTACTGATAGAGGACACTGGACAGACGGGTCATAGAACCACCCCAAACATGTATAATTTATACATGTTATAACACGAATAAATTATACATGTCAAGAGGTGAGCCGTAAATTGCTTGGAGATCGTTTGCGTGTGCTGAGAAAAGAACGCAAGGTGAGCCAAAAGGAGTTGGCCGAATATCTGGGGATCAGTATTCGGGGCTATCAATTCTATGAGAGCGAGGATAACGAGCCCAACATCAAAATGCTGATCGCTCTGGCCGATTTTTACGGCGTCACCATCGACTATCTGGTGGGGCGGACAGACGAGCGGTGACGCGCCGCGAAACACACAAGGAAAATCAGAATCAGGAGGGACCCATGGAACCTGTAATTGTGATCGGAGCGGGCCTGGCGGGCAGCGAGGCCGCCTGGCAGCTGGCCCGGCGGGGGATCCCCGTGACGCTTCGGGAGATGAAACCCCAAAAGATGACCCCGGCCCACCACAGCCCGTCCTTCGGCGAGCTGGTGTGCTCCAACTCCCTGCGCTCCGACCAGCTGGAGAACGCGGTGGGGCTGCTGAAGGAGGAACTGCGCCGCTGCGGCTCCCTCATCATGGCCTGCGCGGACGCCCACCGGGTGGAGGCGGGCGGCGCGCTGGCAGTGGACCGCCATGCCTTCTCCGAAGCCATTACGGAGAAGATCCGGAGCCACCCCAAGATCACTGTGGTGGAGGGGGAGGTCACAGACCTTCCGGCGGAGGGACAGGTCATCGTGGCCAGCGGGCCGCTGACCTCCGACCCACTGGCGGAGGCCATCGCCCGGCGCTATCCTCAGAACGGCTATCTGCACTTCTTTGACGCGGCGGCCCCGCTGGTCACCTTTGACAGCGTGGACATGGAGAGCGCCTGGTTTGCCTCCCGGTATGACCGGGGGACGCCGGACTACATCAACTGCCCCATGACGGAGGAGGAGTACCAGAGCTTCTGGGAGGCTCTGACCACCGCCCAGGAGGCGGAGGTCCATGGCTTTGAGGACGCCGGAGTCTTTGAGGGCTGTATGCCTGTGGAGGTGATGGCCCGCCGGGGGCGGGATACCCTGTGCTACGGACCGCTGAAGCCGGTGGGACTGAAGGACCCCAAGACCGGACGGGAGCCCTTTGCCGTGGTGCAGCTGCGCAAGGACAACGCCCAGGGGACCATTTACAACATCGTGGGCTTCCAGACCCACCTGAAATGGCCGGAGCAGAAGCGGGTGTTCTCCATGATCCCCGCCCTGCGGAATGCGGAGTATGTGCGCTATGGGGTGATGCACCGGAACACTTTCCTGGACTCCCCCCGGCTGCTGAACCGCTATTTCCGGGTGCGGACAGAGCCCCGCATCCGCTTTGCCGGGCAGGTCACCGGGGTGGAGGGCTATGTGGAGTCCACGGCCTCCGGCTGCCTGGCGGCCCTGGAGCTGGCCCGGGAGCTGGAGGGAAAGAGTCCCATCGATTTTCCCCGGGAGACCGCCATGGGGGCGCTGGCCCTTTACATCAGCGACCCAAGTGTGGTAAACTTTCAACCGATGAACGTGAACTTCGGCCTGATCCCCCCGCTGGGCTATCGGGTCAAAGGCAAGCGGAACAAAAATGCGGAACTGTCCAAGCGGGCCCTGGAGGCCCTGGGACAGCTGGATCTGGAGTGAGCGGGCGGCTCCGCTTGCCTTTGGGCGCGTAAGCGCCCCGCCGCCGTGCGGCGTCCAAGCGTCCGGCGGAGCCAGACCTTTGGGGCGGGGAGTTTCGCCGCCCCGGCGGCGAGTTTCTTTCCCGGCGATGGGAAAGAAACCAAAGGATCGCCGGGGACGCGGCCGATGGACTACGGCTCCGCTTTGCTCCGCCTAGGTCCATAGGACCGCTTTCCCCGGACCCCATTACGGAGGACGCGTACCTGTCAGGTTTTACAATGGTTCCGGCGCGCGAAGCCTGAGTGATGGTCAGCGTTTCCTCCCGGCCCACTGGGGCCTGGTTTTCCCAAAATTGCGGACGGTGCGGTTTCCCTTCTGCGCCTGGCTTTGCCGGGGGAACGCGCCCGGTGCGTGTATCGCCGCAGGGACGGCCCTTGCGGCCGCCTGGGGCTCCTGGTGCGAATTCTGGTGGAGTCTCCAGGGACTCTCCTACCTAAGTATGGGGGGATTGATTGCGGTCCGTAGGGGAGGGGCTTGCCCCTCCCGCCGTCCCTGAGCCGCCCACAGGCGGCGAAACCTCTGTCAGAAAGGGGCGCTTACCCCCGCAGGGTCCATTGAATCAGTGAAGCCCCAAGGCGAAAGCCGTGGGTAAAGGAGATCTGGTTTGCAGTGTTCAGCAAGGAAAAGAGGGCGGGGGAGAGCTCCTGGGTCCCAAGCTCGGCCAGCACCCGGGCCATGCTCTCCTGATAGACCGGGTCGGAGTCGAAGTCCAGGTGGGCGTGGTCGATTTCGTAGTAATAGAGGGTTTTGAAGTTCTGGAATCATATTGACACCACCAATATATTTGAATTAGCGATATAATATCGCTAAAACAAATATTAAGTCAAGAGGAGGCCCCATGTATCATAAGGATATTTTCTGTATGCGGGTCAAAAAGCTGCGAAAAAATACAAAAGAACAGCAGAAGGATTTAGCAGAGGCCATCGGAGTATCGCAGGCGGCGATCAGTGATATTGAAAATGGCCGTCGGACGACTTCGTTTGAGAACTTGGCTTCGATATGTACCCATTACAACGTCTCAGCGGACTATCTCCTGGGTTTGATCGACGAGCCCAGGACTTTGACACCGCCGAAGAAAGAAGGAACTTGACATGAAAATCATCGTGGACGCCATGGGCGGGGACAACGCCCCTCAGGCGCCGGTCATGGGCGCCATCCAGGCAAACAAGGAGTATGGGGTGGGCATCACCCTGGTGGGCCGGGGCGAGGACATCCTGAAGGTTCTGGAGGAAAACGGCATCCGGGAGCTGCCCGCCGGGGTGGAGATCGCCCACGCCTCTGAGGTGGTGGAGATCTGCGACAACCCGGCCACGGCCTTCCGGGAGAAGAAGGACTCCTCCCTGACAGTGGGGCTGAACCTGCTCAAGGCGGGGGAGGGGGACGCTTTTGTGTCCGCCGGCTCCACCGGCGCCCTGCTGGGCGCGGCCACCCTGCTGATCAAGCGGATCCGGGGGATCCGTCGGGCCGCGCTGGCCCCGGTGGTGCCCACCGGAAACGGAGGCGCAGTGCTGATCGACGCGGGGGCCAACGTGAAATGTCCGCCGGAGTATCTGATCCAGTTCGCCTATATGGGCTCCTACTACGCCGAGCACGTCCTGGGCCGTCCTCAGCCCAAGGTTGGACTGCTGAATATCGGGGTGGAGCCCTCTAAGGGCACGGAGCTCCAGACCACAGTGTACCCTCTGCTGAAACAGGCGGGGGAGGAGGGCCGCATCTGCTTCGTGGGCAACATCGAGGCCCGGGAAGCGGTGGAGGGCGCGGTGGATGTCATCGTGGCCGACGGCTATTCAGGAAATATTTTTCTGAAAACCATGGAGGGGACCGGCCTGTTCCTCGCCAAGGAGATCAAGGGTATTTTTGTGAAAAATCTGATGACCAAGCTGGCTGCGGCCCTGGTCTCCGACGGGCTGAAGAAGTTCAAGAAGCTGATGAGCTCCAGCGAGGTGGGCGGGACCGCCCTGCTGGGTATCTCCAAGCCGGTGATCAAGGCCCACGGCTCTTCCGACGCCTATGCCATCAAAAACGCCATCCGCCAGGCCAATCAATTTGCCTCCTCCGGGATCATTGGGAATATCTCGGACAACATCGACCTGATGCGGCTGGACGCCCCGGAGGCAGAATAATAATTTTCCGGTGAATACACAGAAATTCCCGATTCCCTATTGACAGGCAGGTAGTTTCTGCATATAGTAGGGAAAGAAACTATGCTGGAGCACAGCAAAAGGAGCAGTCAGCTATGATTTTTGAAAAGGTATGCGCACTGATCGCGGAGCAGTTCAATGTGGATGCGGATTCCATTACCATGGATACCTCCTTTGAAGATGATCTGAACGCGGATTCTGTGGACATTGTGGATCTGTCCATGGCATTGGAGGAGGAATTTGATATTGACGAACTGACCGAGGAGGAAGCTGCCTCCATCAAGTCGGTGGGTGATCTGGTCCGGTTCCTCCAGAACAAGATCGACTGATCCAAACGACATACATCGCAAAACTCCGCCAACCGGCGGAGTTTTGCTTGCCTGTCGAACCAAAGAATGAGGAGTGGTTCTGATGACCACGTTGGAAGAAAAGCTGGGCTATGAATTCCGGGACCCGGCCCTGCTGGAAAATGCGCTGACCCACAGCTCCTGCGCCAATGAGAGCCGGGGCAGGCGTCAGAGCAACGAGCGGCTGGAGTTCCTGGGCGATTCGATTTTGGGTATGGTGGTGGCCGACCACCTGTACCGCAACCACCCGGATCTGCCCGAAGGGGAGCTGACCCGGACCCGGGCGGCCCTGGTGTGTGAGGACAGCCTGGTGGAGGTGGCGGAGGCGCTGCATCTGGGCGAGTATCTGCACCTGGGCAAGGGGGAGGAGGCCGGCGGCGGCCGGAAGCGTCCCTCCATCCAGGCGGACGCCGTGGAGGCGGTGCTGGCTGCGGTCTATTTGGACGGCGGGATCGGCTCGGCCCGGAAGATCGTACAGCAGTATATCCTCTGCCGGGAGGTGGAGGGGCTGACCAGCCCCCGGGACTATAAGACCGCCCTTCAGGAGCTGGTGCAGCGGGAGAGCGGCCAGGTTTTAAAGTACCGCCTGACCGGCGAGGAGGGCCCCGACCATGACAAGCGCTTCTTTGTAGAGGTGGATCTGAACGGGGAAGTGGCCGGCCGCGGCAAGGGACACAGCAAAAAAGAGGCCGAGCAGATGGCGGCCAAGGCTGCAATCGCCAAGTTGAAGGGATAAGGCGGAGGAGTGCTCCGTCTGTCCCAGGCTACTTTCTGCGCGAAACATAGGAACGTAGAGCTGAAAGGACCTCCGGCCATAGCCGGAGGTCCTTTTCTGTGATAAAATAAGAGCGGAATGAGAACATAATGCTGCTGTAATCGGCAGAAAGCTGATAAAATCAGAGGAATTTCAGCAGGATTTACCTATTTTGCCCCTTGAAGTTCTTTCCCGAAATGGTATCATAATGTGTCGGCTCCTGCGGCTCATAGCCGGGTGGGAGCCGGAACTTTGAATGGGACAGGAAGGGAGAACGGATATGAGTCAGACAGCTGTGGATGACCGCTATTTTCAGACGGAGCGTGTGTGGAAGATCCTGCTGCGCATCGCCCCTCCGGTGATGCTGGCCCAGCTGATCCAGGCCCTCTATAATATTGTGGACAGCTACTTTGTGGGGCAGTACTCCAACAGCGGCCTGACAGCCCTGTCTGTGATCTTTCCGGTCCAGTTGATCATTACTGCCATTGCGGTGGGGACCGGCGTGGGCGTGAACACCTATATGGCCCGGATGTATGCCTTTGGAAAGAAGCGGGCGGCCGACTGCACGGCCGGGACGGGAATGGTGCTGGCAGTCATCAGCTGGGCAGTGTTTGCAGCGGCGGCGCTTCTGCTGATGGAGCCCTATGTGCGCACCTCCGCGACCTCTTCGGGTGCGGTAGCCGATGCGGTGCTCTATGGAAACATCGTGTGTGTGGGGAGCCTGGGGATCTTTCTGGAGAGCATCTGGACCAAGGTACACCAGGCGGGCGGCAATATGCGTCTGCCCATGCTGGCCCAGATCGCCGGAGCGCTGACCAACATCGTGCTGGACCCCATCCTGATTTTTGGGCTGGGTCCTGTTCCGCGCATGGGGATCGCGGGAGCGGCCATCGCCACGGTGGTGGGCCAGTGTGTGGCGGCGGTCATTACGGGGATTTCCGGCTTCCGCCGCCCGCCCAAGCCGGTGGTGATGCGGAAGTATGTTCGGCAGATCTACCGCCTGGGCTATCCCTCTATTTTCATGCAGATGCTGTACACCGTGTATATCATGGCTCTGAATATGATCCTGGCCGGGTTTTCGGACGACGCGGTGACCGTGTTGGGTCTGTATTATAAGCTCCAGTCCTTTTTCTTCATCCCGCTCAACGGACTTCAGACCTGTATCGTGCCCATCCTCAGCTATAACTTCGCCTGTCTGGCCTATGATCGGTGCAAACGGATCCTGTACGACTCCTGTGGGATCTCACTGGTCTTTATGCTGGTGGGCGTGGTCAGCTTTGAGTGCATCCCGGGCCGCCTGATCGGCCTGTTTTCCCAGGACCCGGCGGTGCTGGCCATCGGGGTGCCTGCCTTCCGTATCATCGGACTGAGCTTTATTCCCGCTGTGCTCTCCCTGATGCCGCCGGTGTTTTTTCAGGCCATCGGAGCGGCGGGCCCCAGCCTGCTGCTGTCTGTGGTGCGGCAGATCTGCTGTCTGATTCCCCTGTTCTGGATCTTTTCCAAGATCAGCCTGGAGGCGACCTGGTTTGCCTATCCTCTCTCAGAGGTCATCACAGGTAGCCTGGGGGTGGCCTTCTACCTCCGGCAGCTCCAGCGGTGGAGGCGGGAGGCGCCGATGGCGGGTCCCACGGTCCGATGAGACCGTGGAGACGCTGCGGTCTGCTTTTGATTTGATCAGGATGGCCGCCATTTGGCGGCCATCCTGCATATCTGGCAGAAAAGAACGGTTATTTTGCAGTTTTACTTGCTTTTCTCCTCCGTATCCCGTATGATAAGAGATGTGTGTAAAAAGACCGTTAAGAAACTGCGGTCCACGGGGAGAGCGCCACGGCTGCGGTCTGCCCGGAGAAGAAAAAGGAGAGAGAGAACGTGGAAAAACTGCGTCCGCAGCTGCTGCGCTCCCTGGAGGACTATTCCAGGGAAAAGCTGATGAAGGACCTGATCGCCGGCGTCATTGTGGCGATCATCGCGCTGCCCCTGTCTATCGCGCTGGCCCTGGCCTCTGGGGTGTCCCCGGAACAGGGCCTGTATACCGCCATCGTGGCGGGCTTTCTGGTGTCCGCCCTGGGCGGGAGCAAGGTACAGATCGCCGGGCCCACAGCGGCCTTCGCCGCCATCGTAGCGGGGATCGTGGCCCGAAACGGGATGGACGGCCTGGCGGTTGCCACCATTCTGGCTGGGATCCTGCTGGTGCTCATGGGACTGCTCCGCATGGGCAGCATGATCAAGTTCATCCCCTATACCATCACCACAGGCTTTACCTCCGGCATCGCGGTGACCATCGTGGTGGGGCAGCTGAAGGATTTCTTCGGGGTGACCTTCCGGAACACTCCCATCGAGACTGTGGAGAAAATGGAGGAATTTATTTCCTGCTTCGATACCGTCAATCTGTGGGCCCTGGTGGTGGGCTGTATCGCCCTGGCGATCCAGATCGTCTGGCCCCGCTTTTTTAAGCGGGTGCCCGCATCTCTGGTGGCGGTGATCGCCACGGCGGCCATGGTGGGCCTGCTGAAGCTGCCGGTGAACACCATTGGGGACCTGTATACCATCTCCGGCGGCCTGCCCCGGTTTGCCCTGCCTGCCCTGTCCTATGAGACGGTGGCGGCGGTCCTGCCGGACGCATTCACCATAGCTATTCTGGCGGCCATCGAGTCCCTGCTGTCCTGTGTGGTGGCCGATGAGATGATTGGCGGGCGGCACAACTCCAACATGGAGCTGGTGGCCCAGGGCATCGGCAATACCGCCTCGGCCCTGTTCGGCGGGATCCCCGCCACCGGCGCCATCGCCCGGACAGCGGCCAACATCAAAAATGGAGGAAATTCTCCGGTGGCCGGTATGGTGCACGCGGTGGTGGTCCTGGTGACCCTGGTGTTTCTCATGCCCCTGGCGGCCCTGATCCCGATGCCCTGCATCGCGGCGATCCTGCTGATGGTGGCCTATAATATGAGCGGCTGGCGGACGTTTCTTCAGGTGGTCCTCCGCTCCCCCAAGAGCGATGCGGCGGTGCTGCTGCTCACCTTTTTCCTCACAGTGATCTTCGATCTGGTGGTGGCCATCGGTGTGGGCCTGTCCCTGGCCTGTCTGCTGTTCATGACGCGGATGGCTAACGTGGCGGTGATCAAGGAGTGGAAGTATGTGGAGGATGAGGATGCGCAGGGCCGCTTCCGGCATGTGCCGGAGCACGTGATGGTCTATGAGATCGACGGCCCCATGTTTTTCGGAGCGGCGGACCAGATCCCCCACATCGACCCCAGAGGGACCCGCCGGGTGATGATCCTGCGGATGCGAAGTGTCCCAGCCCTGGACATCACTGCCCTCAACAGCCTGGCCCGGCTGTGGAAGGAGTGCCAGCGGCACAGGGTGCAGCTCATCCTCTCCCATGTGAATGAGCAGCCCCTGTCTGTGATGCGCAAGTCGGGCTTCTATGAGGCGGTAGGGGAGGAGTGGTTCTGTCCCAACATCGACACCGCCCTGGAGCTGGCCTCCAAGCTCTGAGCATGAGGGGGAGAAGGGCGCTTCAGAGGCCGGCGGATGCGTCCGTGTCCGCCGGCCGGCCCTTTTAAAGCCAGACGAAGGAAAAAATCCCGCCGCGCTTGACACGGCGCGGCGGGAATGATAATATACTGTCTTGTAAAACAAAAAGCGCGGAGAACGGAAAAGTAGCGTCTGATCCAAAGGACAGAGAGGGCCCCTCACCAGCTGAAAGGGGGCCTGCGGCGGAGGGTGTGAAGTGCGTCCGGGAGCGCGGCGGGCAATGCCGTCCGACTTGACCCCGTTACCGGTCAGACAAGTGAGAAATGAGAGTGGAACCGCGAGAGATCGCCTCTTATGCCGCGTGGACGGCGTAGGGGGTTTTTCTTTTTCCCCGGCCGCCCACAGCACCCACATTATGGGAGGTTGCCTGTCATGTTTCAAGCGTTGAATGAGACGCTGGAGGCCTATCAGCGCCGGGACCCGGCCGCCCGCTCCAAGCTGGAGATCTTCCTGCTGTACCAGGGCGTCCACGCCACCCTGTACCACCGGCTGGCCCACTGGCTGTACTGCCACAACCGGAAGTTTCTGGCCCGGTGTGTCTCCCAGTGGAGCCGTTTCTGGACAGGGATCGAGATCCACCCCGGGGCGAAGATCGGCCGCCGCCTGGTCATCGACCACGGCATGGGCATCGTCATCGGCGAGACCGCCGAGGTGGGGGACGACTGCCTGATCTACCACGGCGTCACACTGGGGGGGACGGGAAAAGACCAGGGGAAGCGCCACCCCACCGTGGGGAACAATGTGCTCTTGAGCTGCGGAGCCAAGGTGCTGGGTCCCTTTCGGATCGGGGATAACGCCCGGATCGCCTCCAACGCGGTGGTGCTCAGCGAGGTCCCGCCGGACGCTACCGCCGTGGGGATCCCGGCTCAGATCGTCCGCATTGCGGGCCATGCGACCCACTATGCCGACGAGGTGGACCAGACCAGTGTGGAGGACCCCATGCTGGAGCGTGTGGCCGCCCTCTCCCAGCGGCTGGAGCTGCTGGAGCGGCTGCTGGATGAGAAATTTTTGGAGCAGAAATCGTGAGACTGCCCCTGCGGTCAGCGATGTTGCAGGGGCGCACACTGTGCGCCCGTCCCCAAAATCAGAACGATCCCTGCGGGCGCACACTGTGCGCCCCTACAAAAGGGAACACGACAGCGGGCGGCCAAAGGCCGCCCATACGAAAGAAAAAACAATGGAGGTTTTCTGTTATGCTGTTATATAATTCTGCCACCCACAAAAAAGAGACCTTTACCACCCATATCCCGGGTCGTGTGGAGATGTACACCTGCGGCCCGACGGTGTACCACTTTGCCCACATCGGGAACCTGCGCTCCTATATCATGGAGGATGTGCTGGAGAAGTTCCTGCGCTGGTCGGGCTATGATGTGAACCGGGTGATGAACATCACCGACGTGGGCCACTTGAGTTCTGACGCGGACACCGGGGAGGACAAGATGCTCAAGGGCGCCCGCCGGGAGCACAAGACCGTCATGGAGATCGCCCAGTTTTACACGGACGCCTTTTTCTCCGACTGCTCCAAGCTGAACATCAAGACACCCGACGTGGTCCAGCCCGCCACCGGACTGATCGACGACTTTATCAAAATCGTCTCCGGCCTGCTGGACAAGGGCTACGCCTATCTGGCGGGGGGCAACGTGTACTTTGATACCTCCAAGCTGGAGCGGTACTATGTGTTCAACGACCACGACGAGGAGGATCTGGCCGTGGGCGTCCGGGAGGGCGTGGAGGAGGACACCAACAAGCGCAATAAAAACGACTTTGTCCTCTGGTTCACCAAGTCCAAGTTTGAGGACCAGGCCCTGAAGTGGGATTCCCCCTGGGGCGTGGGCTACCCCGGCTGGCACATCGAGTGCTCCGGCATCTCCCTGAAGTACAACGGGGAGTATCTGGACCTCCACTGCGGCGGCATTGACAACGCGTTCCCCCACCACACCAACGAGATCGCCCAGTCGGAGAGCTATCTGGGCCACTCCTGGTGCAAGCAATGGTTCCATGTCCACCACCTGAACACCAACTCCGGCAAGATGTCCAAGTCCAAGGGGGAGTTCCTGACAGTCTCCCTCCTGGAGGAGAAGGGATACGACCCCCTGGCCTACCGCTTCTTCTGCCTGCAGAGCCACTACCGCAAGGGGCTGGTGTTCTCCTGGGAGAATCTGGACAACGCCGCTGGGGCCTATCAGAAGCTGGTGGCGAAGATCGCCGCAGTGGATCCCAAGGACGGGGATGTGGATGAGGCTGTTCTGGCGGAGTACAAGGAAAAATTCGCCAATCAGGTGGGCAATGACCTGAACACCTCCATGGGCGTGACCGCCCTGTACGACGCCTTGAAGGCCAAGACCAACGGGGCCACCAAGCTGGCCATCCTGGACAGCTTTGACCAGGTGCTGTCCCTGGATCTGCTGGCCAAGGCGGCCAAGGTGCGGGAGGAGCAGTCCAGGGCCAAGGCTGCCCAGATCTCCGGCGGCTACACCGTCACCGGGGAGGGCGACCCTGAGATCGACGCCCTGGTCCTGGCCCGGGGCGAGGCCAAGAAGGCCAAGAATTTTGCCGAGGCCGACCGGATCCGGGATGAATTGAAGGCAAAGGGCATCGAGGTCACTGATGTGCCCGGCGGAGCGGTTTGGAAGAGAATTTGAGTCTGGTATGGAATCAGGAGAGCCTCGGTCATGGCCGGGGCTCTCCTGATGGTCAAAGTGAGAAAATCGGTTCAAAAGGGTGGGCCGATGTGTGCTTTCCGCCTCTTTTACGGCGTTCCTTTATCCGAATACGCCTTGTACAAGGATCATGTAAAGCCCGGTAGCCCCAAAAATGGAGATCAGGTCGTTGCCCTTCCAGAGGTGGAGGAGCACCGCCGCCGCGCCTGCCAGCAGGGTGGGGACCCACCCCGCCGGGGTGGAGAAGGTGACCCCCTTCATGCAGTAGACGATCAGCATGGCGATGATGGCAGGGGGCAGGACCTTGCCCAGGTACAGCACGATTTTTGGGGGATGCTCTCCGCGGTCGAACAGCAGAAAGGGCAGGGCCCGGGTCAAAAAGGTCACGGCGGACATGACGGCGATAGAGGCCAGTGCCTCCGCGGCGGTCAGCTGCATGGTACTTCCTCCTTTTTCTCCTCACAGCAGTCGTCCAGCTTGGGACGCAGGGCGGTCAGCGCCAGAACAATCATGCCCAGAGCGGGGAGGAGCATCTCCTCTGCCCCCACCAGCATCAGACTGAGCAGGGTGGCCGCGCCCCCCAGAAGGGCGGGGAGGTGGCTCCCGGCCTTTTTCCACTGGCCCACAGCGATAACCAGAAACAGCGCCGTCATGGCGAAGTCCACTCCGGTGGTGTCCAGCCCCAGGGCGGCGCCCAGCACAGAACCCAGGACCGACCCCAGAATCCAGTAGCTGTGGTCCAGCATGGCCACGGCAAAGTAGTAGTCATGCTCCTCCACCCCTGCTGGGGCCCGGGCGGAGCTGAGCAGGGCATAGGTCTCGTCGGTCAGGGAGAAGATCATGTAAAACTTTCGGGCACCCATTCCCCGGAACTTTTCCAGCATGGAAAGGCCGTACACCAGATGGCGGAAATTGATCATCAGCGTCAAAAACGCCGCCTGGCTCAGAGAAGCCCCAGTGGCCAGCAGAGAGACACCCAGATACTGTCCGGAGCCCGCATAAATGGTCATGCTCATCAGCAGAGCCCAACCCACGCCGTAGCCCGCTGTTTCCAGCATCAGACCGAAGGCCATGCCGATGGCCAGATACCCCATCAAAACCGGAACCGTCGCCGGAAAGGCGGCGGTCAAGGCTTTTCGATTCATGGATTCTACACCTCATTTACAACAGTTTCTCCTCATTTTACTCGTTTTTTTTCGCTGACGCAATCCCCATATCCGCAATTTTCGGGGCGGATTGGAAAATCGGTCAGCTGCAGACCTTCTTCAAAATGGGGCTTTGCACAGTGCAGGAAGTTTAAAGCATTATAAAACGTATCAACAGATGGAAGAAAGCAGGAGTATCAGATAAGGAAGTGTGGTCAGATGAAAAAGATACTTTTTGTGTGTCACGGCAGGATTTACTGTTCAGAATAAAAAGTCTCAAATCGTCTTAAATACTTCTATAAATAGTAGTTCTTATGTTTCATTCTCAATTTTACCAATGATTTACCAATATTTCTGGAGAGTCAGACTTGCAAAAAATAAGCCAGAATGAGGAGATTAAAAATATGAGCGAATTGAAACCAAGAATAACAGAAAACGGAATTGATTATATCCTTGTCGGAGATTACTATATCCCAGACTTGAAACTGCCGGAGGAACACCGCCCTATCGGAAAGTACGGACGGATGCACCGGGAATATTTAAGAGAAGTCCACCCAGTCAGATTGAATACATTGATACTGACCGGAGAATTGTGGACATATCTTGCAGACCTGAATGAACAGGCACAGGAACGGTTAGACACCATCATGGAGCAGATGAAAACAGCCGAAGGCGTGACCGAGGAATTGAAGCGTACCCGTCAAATGGAATGGGTGCAGCGTTGCAATAACATTCACAACCGAGCAGAAGAAATTGTTTTATATGAGATGATTTATTCATAATGATATAGTAGAATAAATATTACAAAAATTGAATTGACCAAGCAAAGCGAGGGCTGATTCTTGTCCGAAGGGTAGGAAAATGAGACAGAAATAGAAACAGAAAATTGGAATTTCATGATGTAAACAGAAGATATATTTAACATAAATTTAACATGAATTTTATTATGTTCGGGTTGATTATAAAGTGGAGATTTGATATAATCTACAACAATTATTATTTGAAAGGAGAAATATTTAAGTATGGACGAAAGTGATAGTGATTCTGAAGCGAACCAATTCAATAGAATTTTCATTTATATATCACAGGGCATGAACTATGTATTCAAATCATAGGGCATGCCCTTTGCTACTCAAAAATAGCTGTGATAATTGGAAAAATTTATTGTAGAAAGGTTTATCTATGAGTACTTCAGTTTTTATTTTATTATTTGTACAGATTGTGTTAATTATTTTAAATGCGATTTTTGCAAGTGCAGAGATTGCTGTTTTATCAATGAATGAAACAAAATTAGAACGAATGGCAGAACAGGGTAATAATCGTGCTAAACGATTAGTACGATTAACGCAAGAACCTGCAAGATTTCTTGCCACAATTCAGGTTGCAATTACATTATCAGGTTTTTTAGGAAGTGCATTTGCAGCAGATAACTTTTCAGAACCATTAGTTGAATGGATATTAGGAATGGGTGTAAATATACCTCGTTCAACATTGGATGCTATTGCTGTTATATGCATTACTCTGGTTTTGTCATATTTTACATTGGTGTTTGGAGAATTGGTTCCGAAGAGAATTGCCATGAAAAAATCAGAAGAACTCGCAATGAGTATTTCAGGATTAGTCAGTGGAATTTCCATTTTGTTTAAGCCGATTGTATCTTTTCTTTCTATATCAACAAATGCCATCTTAAAAGTATTGGGTATTGATCCAAATGAAGAAGACGATAAAGTAAGCGAAGAAGAAATTCGTATGCTTGTAGATGCTGGAAGTGAAAAAGGCACTATTGAACATCAGGAGAAAGAATTTATTCAAAATGTATTTGAATTTAATGATATTATAGTTGGAACAATTACTACTCATAGAACGGATGTCACAGTATTATGGATGTCTGATGATGTTAATGAGTGGGATACAATTATCCATAATACACGCCATACACTTTATCCTATTTGTGGGGATTCGATAGATAATGTTGTTGGTGTTTTAAATGCTAAGGATTACTTTAGGTTAAAAGATAGGTCTAAGGATTCGATTATAAATTCTGCTATAGTTTCTCCATATTTTGTTATAGAGACAACAAAAGCAGATGTGCTCTTTAGGAATATGAAGAAAGCAAAACAATCCATGGCTATTGTATTAGATGAGTATGGTGGTATGGTAGGTATTGTGACTATTTTTGACCTTTTGGAAGAACTCGTTGGTGATTTAAATAATATTGAAGTGATGTCGTGTGAGGAGGAGAGCATTGAAAACATTGGTGATAATAAATGGGAAATAAAAGGAAATGCACGATTAAGTGACATTGAAGAAGTAATCGGAGTTGCAATCCCTTCAGAAGAATGTGAAACATTTACTGGACTTGTATTCCAAAAATTTGGCATGGTACCAAAGGATGGTAATGTTAAAATGGATTTAGAGATAGATAATCTTCACATTATTATTGATAGAGTAGAAGATCATCAAGTTGTTCATGCTATTATAGAAATCTTAAAATAAAATTCCATTTGTCATTTCGAAAATTCAACCGAATAACCACAACAGAAACCGCTGCTACATGGAAGCCAACAAACCATGCAACAGCGGTTTTTTGTTACCGTTTTTTCCTCTGGCTGATAGGCGTTCCCATTTTCTTTGATTTTTTGAGAATCC
>OMGU01001208.1_pt1 | contig 22151 bp, 40 predicted proteins | sample 1646121 | NCBI WGS metagenome assembly OMGU01 (sample SAMN05578581, study PRJEB25193) | human gut metagenome | biome: Human Microbiome; feature: human-associated habitat; material: feces | host: Homo sapiens | place: USA:Birmingham
TATCGAAAACCCGAAGGAGTCTGTCTTCCATTTTTTTCTCCAATTATCAGGTAAAAAAGAAAAATCCCGGTCAAAAAGCATACCGGGATTTTGTATATATGGGAGTGAAATATATTGTTCTATAGGGTTCAGGCGTTCTGTGATTTGCTTGATAGCCGTAAGGACCCCTTTGGGTTTTCGATAGCTCCGTTTTCATCCGCTTTCAGCGAGTGCAGAATCGACGTGTTCCGCGAGGATATGGAACCTCCTGTCGAGATCTCGCTTTGCGCCAGCAGACAGCCTGCGCTGGACATCATCGCTACACCGTTCGATCCAGCGGTCGACCTTCTCGACTTGTCTGCCAAGGTCGCCAAGCTGAGGAAGCGTTTCGGGCTTGAGAAGGGATAGCGCCACGGTAATCATGGACAGAGCCAGAACACAGCGAGTGTGCTGGATGGCCTCGTGCGAGTACGGTATTACGGGGTTGACGGGTCTTCGCATGTCGTTTCTCCAGAAAAAGGGGAAAGCTCCGGACATTAGTGAGGGGCTTCCTTTGGCTTCATAAAAAAGTTGTCTAAAAAAGAGATTAAGAATAAAGTAGTTACAAATAGAGAGGAAAAGCGAAGTTTCTGAAGTCTTTTCAGGTGTAACCTACTGAAAAGCAGAGATACTTTTGTAAAAGCCTCTAGTTATCCGCCGTGTAGGCGGCTTAGAAGTTCAAGCCCGACGAGAGCCGGACGCTGATCGCGTTATCCGCCGTGTAGGCGGCTTAGAAGACTCGTCGCGGTCGAGCACGAAAGAGCCTGACGTTATCCGCCGTGTAGGCGGCTTAGAAGGCCATTTCCGCTGTTGAGGCCGTCAACCAGACGTTATCCGCCGTGTAGGCGGCTTAGAAGTCCCGAGATTCTCATCTCAAGTTAGCGCCCCGGTTATCCGCCGTGTAGGCGGCTTAGAAGTTGAAGGCCTGCTCGACCACGGCCCGAAGTTCGTTATCCGCCGTGTAGGCGGCTTAGAAGTATCTGGTCGGACGCCTAGCCACTTCATCGGCATCACCCCCTTCCGGGGCCAGTTGCCCACAACACCTAAAGAAAAAAGGCGACCCACATCAAAGTGAGCCGCCTTTCGTTTGGGGTCATTCGTCGCCTTCGTATGGTGTTACATCCAGCACGTTGTAGGCGTACCTGTGCCGTCGGGATGGTTTGCCCCCTTCCGTGATGGGGAGCACGCGCAGGTCGTAGTAGGGGTAGGAGGGGGTAAAGAGGATTTTATCGACCTTTGCCGGACTGGTGCCGTCGCGATCCCATCCGGAGACGATATCGCCTTCCTTGTAGGGGCAGGCGGCGACGGCGGCGTCACGTTTGGCTACTTCAAGAGCGTTCTTCGCCTGTTGCACGGCGCGTTCGCACCTTCTGACCTCATCAACGAGTTCCATGATTTCAGCGTCGTTCATTACCGTTCCGTGTGATGCGTGTTGAGGTTATGGGTTCATCTTTTGCCTGAGCTGGTCGGCAAGCTCGGGAACCACGCCGAGCAGGGCCGCCCGGAGTATCGGCTCAAGGCTCGCTGCCACCTGCTGTTCCGACAAAACAGGCGTCGGGGGCGTATCCGTTCCCGCCACATACTGCGGGCCTTCTCCGGTGCGGATCCAAGAGGGATTGAGGCCTTTCTTATTGAAAAGCGTCAAAATCCAAGAATCGGGGATGTGGTTGCGCCGTTTCGCCTCCGAAATACTGCTCTGCTTCACACCGAGCATAGCGGCGACATCCGTCTGCGTTCGCAGGCCCGTGGATTGAAGTATCCGCTCATAGGCGTCTTGGAAAGGCATGGCAAGTTCTCCTGTGAAAGCCCCCGGATTGGGAGGCTAACGTTTCGATCGCGGGCACCCGCACACGGGGCACGCCGCGAACTTGTGGCTTGTGCCGCACTTGGGGCATTCCGTCGGCGGCTTGCCACCGGAGGTTTTCAGCCCCTTGCAGGTGGCGTTGATGCGGGCGAAGTTCTTTGCCTTGCGCTTGCCCGTCCATTCCGGGCGGTTCGGGTCATCGTAGCCGGGCATGGTCAGCCTCCGCAGTAGCCGTAGCGGTCGGGGCAGGAAGCACAGTTGCACACTGCTTTCCTACAATCCCCATTATAGGAACACTTTCCCCCGTCCACTTTTCCGTCCCGCCACTTGGGGCATTCTTCGCCCGTACACTTTCCGTATTCGATGACTTCGTAGGCGATCCCGGTACCATTGGCGTGGTATTCGTAACTTTTGGTCGTCGGCATCAGCGGACAGGGCTGTTTTTTCGCCTGTTCTCTGGTCAGCACGGTATTCTCTCCTTCGGGGCATCCTTACCATGTCCAGCGGTCCTCGTCGCCGACGTGTCCGGGATCGGGGTTCAGGCTGCACCCGCCGCAGGGGAAGCCGTCCACGGTGCTGGTGACGTGGGCGCAGGTCTTGCACTCGCGGCGCGGCTCCCAGTTGTCGGTGTCGCCGCCGTTTGCCTGTGCGCAGGCCATGCAGGGCTCGGCCTTTTCCGTGCCGTCAGCGGAAAGGTGGCGGCACGACAGGCAGGTGCGGGCGTTGGCGGCGGGCGGCACGGGCAAGGTGAGCACTTCGGCCCGGCCTTCGCCGTTGTCCGCAGGCTTGTCCGGGGTGACGAGTTCAAGGCGGTGCTGCCGCTCCTCGGCGGTCATCGGGCGGCGGCTGATTTCCTTGCCCGTCACGGAATCGCACCATACGACCTCCATCGTCGTCCGATCTTCAAAGCGGTCGCAGGAGACGGTTTCAAACCGTTTGCCGGAACGGTATTCCGCTGCGGCCTCCGCAGCCTTGGAGACGGAAAGGTCGATGCGTGCCTTGTAGTCCTTCTTCACGGCGAGCAGTTCCGTTTCCAGCTTGTCGCGTTCGCGCAGGGCGTCCGCCATTTCGGAGCCCAGATCAAGGAGCTGTTCATCGGTGAGATCCACCAGCACCTCGATGTTTTCCCGCCCGCAGGCGCGGACGTCATGCGGCCCCGCATCGTCCGGGGTGAGCCCGGTGTCTTCCCACGCCTCGCGCAGGATGTCGCAGGCGATGGTGTCGCCCACGTCTATGTCCTCGGCGTCATGCAGGAAGGCGTCGGTAGAGAGTTCCGTGCCGTGGCCGTGTTTGTCCGAGACGGTGCAGCATTCGCCGTCTTCGGAGAACTCATGGATGGTGAGGGTGACGCGGACGTAATCCGTGGCGTCCTGTTGTTCCTGACTCATGAAAAGTCCTTTGCCGGGGTACATGCCCCCCGGCGGGCTCTATGGGGACGGCGTGGGAGGTGGGCGCCGGAGGATTAGAAAACTGTGACCAGGCCGACTGTGCGGAGCATGGCAAGGGCCTCCTGTACGGTGTCCTCATACTTCGGCGCGTACTTGACGCTGAGGGTCAGGGTACAAGCCACGTTCACGGGCGGGGCGAAGGGAAAGCCCTCCTCCTGCTCAATGAACGAATCGGGGCGCGGTTCCGCAGGTTTGACGACGTGGGCGGGCTTGCTCTCTTCGCGGGCCTCGGCTTCCGCCGCATACACCTGCCCGATGATGCCCGCGGCGTCCTCTCCGGAAATGTCCGGCGTCAGGCAGGCCGCAAACTTCGACAGGGGAAGCGCGAAACCGTGTTGTTCCGCCTGAGCCTTTGCCGTGGCCTCCACCAGCGCGATGCGGTCGGCTTTGGCCTGTTCCATCCGGCGGGTTTCTTCGCACTCCCGCTTGTATGCGGCGATGATCCGTTTGATATCCTCGTGGATCTCGGCTTGCCTCGTGGATTTGTTCAGCCATGAAGGGTTGATGGGGATGTCCAGTTCCGGTACGCCTTCACAGCTCTTGATGTTGTCGACGGTAAACTGGACGGCTGCGCGTCGGCCTTCACGGTCGCGCCGCTCGAAGTCCTTGACCTGCGTGTCCAGCGCAGCGCGGGCATCCACGATGCGGACGATCAGCGCCTTGACCTCGGCGTCGAACCCGTCCAGCGGCCCGTCCTTCCGGGCGTTGTCCATCCCGCTATTTCGTTCTTGATGGCGGGCACGTCGGCTTCCTGTACCTCCAGCCCCGCATACAGCGCGAGGGCGGCATCCAGCAGGGCGGACACGGCGTCCTTGTCCCATGTGATGACCAACGGCGTCGCGGTGACGTTCAGATCAAGCAGGGCGAGCCCGGCGGGTTGCTCCTGCGCGGGCGGGAGGGCTTCCAGAATTTCTGCGGTCTGTGCCATATTCTATCCTATTGGTTTTGCCTAAAAAGGCACGTCATCGAGGCCGGAGGCTTCGGAAGGGAAGGCGGGGCCGAGGTCTTCATAGTCGGCGGAGTGCCGCCTCTGTGTCTGGCGTCCGCCTCCCTGTCGGCCCTGCTGCCCGTCGCCTTCCCCCCTGCGGTCGAGGAACTGGACGCGCTGCCCCTGAATCTCGGTGACGTAGCGGCCCTGCCCTTGCTGATCCTGATACTTGCGGGTGGAGAGCCTGCCCTCGACGAACACGAGGCTCCCCTTGGCGAGGTACTGCGAACAGGTTTCGGCCTGCCGGTCCCAGAAGACGGCCTTGTGCCATTCCGTCTTGTCGACCTTCTCGCCCCGGTCGTTGGTGTAGCCCTCATCCGTAGCCACGTTCAGGCTGCATACGGGCTTTCCGGCCTGGGTATAGCGCATCTCGGGATCGCGCCCGAGCCTTCCGATGATCATCACCTTGTTGAGGCTGCTCATACAATCTCCTGCTGAGGGAAAGAAAAGCCCCGCCTGATTATCAGGGCGGGGCTGTTGTTACGCGGCGCGTTCCTTGTCCTGCGCTTCGATCTTGCGCTGCCGTTCCCGGTAGGCGGCGTAGATGGCCTCACTGTCCGGGTGGTTTTCCGGGATGCCGAGCCGGGTTGCCGCCTCCTTGAGCGCGGTTACGGTTTCCGCCGCTTCAAAGGCGGCGATCACGGCGTCCAGCGGCACGAATTCGGGTGGGGTTCCGGCTTCGGCCTCGGCCTTGGCCTCGATCTCCCGGCGCTTCTTGCCGAACATGTTCTTGACCGCCTCGTAGTCAGGGTGTCCCTCGGTAATCCGATGGCGGTTGTAACAGGCGACGAACCCCGTACCGTCCCGCACTTCGCTCAACTCTTTGGCGAGGGCGGCGAGATCCACGCGCTCGGGCTTGGGCTGCGGGGCGGACTCGGGGGTATTGCGCCGGGGCGGTTCCCGGTCGGCGTCCCGCCTCCATGCGCCTTCCCCGTCGTCATCGTCGTCGGCCACCACGCCGACCAGCGCCGAAAGGGAATAGCGCCGGGCGTAGGTGATGGCGCTGCCCATTGACTGCACAGTGTTCTTGGAGCCTGTATTGTCGTATGGCATCCTGCATTCCGATGCCAGCCATTGCCCCGACTCGTGCATCAGCATCGTCCTGACGTGCGCAACCCCTTCCGAGGGGAGGACAATCTGCGCGATGGAGAGGCCGTGCTTCGGAAGCACCTTGCGGACGGCGTCGATCATCGCCGTCAGGTCAGCGTATTTGCGCTTGAGCTTTCCCTCCTTCCCGACGGCGGCGGTGGAGTCTTTTCTGCGGGTTCAAGCTCGCCCTGCGCGGCGGCAAGGGCCTTCGCCAGTTCGTTGATCTGTTCGCTATGGGTATCGCACATATACTTACTCCCCGCCTTCTTCCGTTTCCGTGTGCTTGCGCCGGCTCCGCGCAAAGGCGGCATTGCCCGCCGCGATCATGAGTTCCTCGTCCGTCCAGGGGCCGTGTTCGTCGCTGTAGGCGTCGTCCGTCCAGTTCATCGCATTGCCTCCGTGAACGGGGCCATCCGTTCAAAGAGTTCCTGATCCTGCCGCTCAAAATAGCCCACGAGCAGAAAGCAGAGGAACAGGAGGAGCACCGTCAGCCACGGCCTTTTCCAGATGTCGATCTTCATGCCGCCGCCCTCCGTGCCATGATTTTAAGGTAGTTGGCCTTTGCCAGAACCGACCGTGCGGCGTTCTCGCACGCCGTGGCCAGCGTCTCGGCGGTGTAGTATTCCGCGCAGGACGAGCAGATCCAGAAGTCGCGGTGCCTCCTGAGCCTCACGGCCTTGTCGTACTTGAGCTTGCAGTGCGGGCAGAAGATGGCGGCGCTCATGCGACCCTCCTTGCGTCGAGCTTTTCAATCCACAGGCCGACGACTTCGGCATCGGAAACATGCCCGGCGCGTATATCATCATAGAGCGCGATGAGTTCCGCCGCGTCGCATTCCCCGCCGCATTCCGGGCAGGTGAACAGGCCGTTTTCATAGGTGAGGCTATGCTGTTCCCCCTGCTCAAGGCAGTTGGGGCAGGGGAAATGCTCCCGGCTCAGGGCCGTGTCGCGTGCCAGCCGCGCGGCAAGGTTCTCTTCCGCGTCGCGCTCAATGGCCCGCATGATGCAATCTTCCGGGTGCGAGCATGTGCCGAAAGCGCCTTCACGACCGCAGTTCGTGCCGTAACACATAGAAATACCCTCGTTTTGATGTTTGGCTTGGCGTCCCAAACCCAATGAAAAAGCCCGGCGCATGTCCGGGCTTTTCGATGGGGCTAGGCACGAAAAAAGGCGGCTCTTTCGAGTCGCCTTGATTCAGTCAACGGGTTTTGGTCAGGAGTGCTTGCGGGTAAGCCAGAGGCCGATGCCGCCAACGACGGTGATGATTCCTATCATGATGATCCACATCATTCTTCTACCCTCCATGCAAGAACCAGTGCAAAGGCAAGCGAGTAGCAGCCCGTCACGAGTCCAAGAGTATCCTGCTGGTAGATGCCAAGGGTGAAACCGGCTATCGAAAAATTCGCCAAGGTCGCCGCCAGCAATTTAACGGCTTCTTTTGTTCCTTTCGTTCTCATCCCTTACCTCTTGTTGTCACAGTAATCATTTTCGCGTTTTCCGTCCATATGCATCTACTGGGCTTCGATGATTCAAGGCGTGCTCACAATGCGGGGGTTGATGTTCACCGCTCCGTCTGGATCTCTGCACGTCGCTTTCATGGGTTAAAATGGCCTTTTCTTCTTAGCGAAACACAGAAAGCGTCATTACTCTTACCCGAAGCCTCTCTTTCCTTTAGGCGTTTTTTTTGAACCTCATGTTGCAGCGATCTTGTTCCCTTCGCGACACCTAGTGCAACCCGAAGCGTTATCTTCAGTTTGAGAACCAATTCTTTTGCGACGGCATATCGTTGCAATTTTTCAGAAATGGTTTTCAAGTCATAGAAAAAAATCATATTACAATCGTCACAAATGTATATGTCGCCACCGATACGAAGACTGGCTGTATACATTTGGCAAACGTGGCAGCGGTGCTTCTGTTCCCTATTATTCATAACGCCTCCACTGCCCAAATTAACCGTTCACTCCACCGTTGTCGAACTCTTTTGCAGGTTGTCACCCCGTGGCCTTCGCCAGCAGCCCAGAGCCTTCAACTCCTTTGATCTGCCTCCCGAACTTGTCTCCATTCGTTGAAAGTATAATAAGTAAAATCCTTATTTACTGTCAATAGAAAATAAGGATTTTACTTAAAATAGGGTAAGGACAAGTTTTACTAAGAGTCTTCCCACGCCTTTATAAGCACCCGGATCGGGTCTTCGTCGAGAGCAACGCAAAGAGCGCGGAAGTCGCCAAGACGAAGCCGCTGCTTCTTTCCGTTCTTTTCTACCCGGAGTGCTCGTATTCTCATATGTGGTGCAGCATCATCGGGGAAAGCCCGTCTTCCAAGCTCGGCTTGGGTGATTCCCTTGCTCTCCCTGATGGCGTCGAGAACGTCCAGAGCCTTCTGTTCGGATTCCACCTTTAGTTCCTCTTTCATAGGCTGACCTCCTCCTCTGTTGATAGCAAGAATTTTACTTTCACAAAGGAGGATAAAATCCAGCTTGCTTGAATAAGAAAAATACTGTAAGAAAAATTCATATAGAACACAACACCAGTCCGTGACAACCCGTCACCAACTGAAAGCTCTCTGACAACCAGCCCCGACGAACCCGCCGCCGCGCCCGGACGTGAACAACGCCGACCGCCGCCGGGGGAACAGGGGGAGGGATGCCCGATAGGATCGGGCCGCGCTTGTGATGCCGTTTTCGAGCTGGGCGCGAAACCTCAAGGCTCAAAAAGGATTTTGATTCCTTTTTGAGTTCTTGAGCAAGATGTAAAAACTGAAATGATTACACCGTTGAGCCGTGCCTTGGACATGAAAAAAGGCGGCTCCGAAGAACCGCCTATAGTAGAGCCGCCGAACTTCCCTAGAAGCTTGCCGCTACTTGCTATGAAAAGTAAAAAAATGGTTTTGTGTCAATTAAATATTAAATATAAACAGAAAAATATTAAATATAAAGTGTTATATGCGTTATGCACAAACTGATTCCTTTCCACAAAACCCGGCGGGGCCATCCCCGCCGGGGGCGCACATCTCCATGCGCCTCAGGTCCACGCATGGGTTGGGGAGACGGGAGATCCGCCGCCCCTTTTATGCAAGGATCATCAATTGATAGGAATAAGTTTATAACCGAGTTCCCGCGCCATGACTTCAAGAGGCTGGGTGTTCCCTGTGGCTTTGAGGATTGCCATGAGCGTCTCTGCGCTGAGTTTTGCGCCTTTGCCATAGGGGTTGCACTCCCTGAGCAGAGTCGAGTAGGGTTTTCCAATGGCGGATGCTATTGCTTTTGCAGGCATATCGCCATCAATGACAAGAGTGTGGACGGATTCAATGAGTTTGCTCATGATTTTTCCTGTAGTTTTTTGTACTAAAAAACTATAAAGCTTCCCTTTTCTGATGAACTCTATACTCCTAATAGATATGAAGTATTTTTCTCTCTATCTAATTTCATCCTAAAAGTGAATCCTTCTTCCTCTCTCTTCCCCGCCCTTACCAGATGCGTTCAAGTATGGTTTGAGAGTACGATTTTTCGTACTCGATCTCGTGCTATGTGGTGAATTGTCGTTTTTTATCACGTGTTACGGCCCGATATTCGCCACGCCTTCGCATGTCGGGGCTGCTCCTCCCGGCTTTTTCGAATGGTTTCATGGTCTGTCCTTGTGCGCTGTCGGTCTGGTACGAAAAAGCCCGGTGCCTATCTAGGCTTCGATGATTCAAGGCAAACACCTGGCAGAGCCAATCCCCGCCGGGGCGTGCACATCCATACGTTTCAGGTCCCGCATGGTTCGGGGCGACGAGTGTTCGCCGCCCCTTTCATGTGAGGCCGTCAGTCCACAGGGGCAAGCCTGTAGCCGAGTTCCCGCACCATCACGTTGAGCGGGGTGGAGTCGCCCGTGGCTTCAATAATGGCTATGAACGTTTCCACGCCGAGTTTCGCGCCGGGGTCAAGCGGGTTGGTTTCCCTGAGCAGGGTCGAGTAGGGCTTGCCGATGGCCGACGCGATGACCTTGGAAGGCATCTTGCCGTTGACCACGGTTTCGTGAATGGCCTTGATGACCTTTGACATGAGTTTCTCCATAAAAATAAAGTTGTTTCCTGTGGTTATCGGACGGTATTGCTCAGGGCCACCGTGGGTATCTCTGTTTTCCCAACCCCAGACCCCGACGCGCACGCCGTTGCCGCTGGTTCCCGCCGACCCGTCGCGGCTTGTGAGGACGGCGGGGGTGTCCCGGTCGTCGTGAAGAGATGATATACAAATGCAGAATCGTGTGTCAATATAATTTTACAAAAGCATAAATACAGGATAAAAGAATAACCGCTGACACCATAACGGCATCGGCGGTTACGCCCGGAAGGGGACAAAAAGTCCCTCACGAGGAGGGGCGGGAGGACATATGGAAGTACCGGCAAGTAAGCCGAATGGCTCACGTCAGGAAAACAGGAAGAAGACTGCCTTCGTCACCCAAGAGGAGATGGAGACGGAGCGGACGTTTTTCAACTGGTGCATCCGCCGCGTCGAAAAGGGAATGTGGATACAGACACTGTGCGCCGTGGGCGTGTACCTCTGTTTTTTGGCGCACTACATATGGGGTCACTGAACCAGAACGGTGCAGCTTCCGGCAACGATGCCTCGCTTTTTGAGCTTGAGGCGCGGCATTCGTTCTGCCTTGATGAAAAACGTCAATTGCTTCGGCTCATTGAACAGGAATACACCCCCGTGGCGTTCCAATGCGCCGGGGGTAGGCTTGTAGGTATAGTTGCCTACAGATTCCCCCGGGCAACCCCATACTTCGCCGAACTGGACCTCGACTCCAGAGAAATAGGTTCCCTTCATGCCCGGAGTGAGCACGACAGTACACCGGTACAAACCGGAATTTTTGTCCAGATGACATTCTGAGTGCATACCACAAGAAAAATTTAGGTATCCTTGCATATACGCGAGAATACCAGTGAACACGGCCGTAGCGCAAGAGGCGACAATTTCTATATCCATACCTAACCTTGAATTGGACTTTGGGAGGTGACTCATGGAATTGCGCGAATTTGTAGAACTTGTGATGCATGAACTGGAAGGATTCGCTCTCGTCGATGGAGTCGTACATTTTTCCGTTCGCGTGTACGGAGGAAAAGACGACAATGGTAACAAGTACGCCGAACTGCTTACCCATTCCGCAGAGCACAACGTTATTCAGTTCTCTTGCATTCAACAGAACAGTCAACTTTAGCGGGGCATATTATGAAAATGAAAACCGTAGAAATTCCTGATTGTTATCTGCATGACGTAGCGGAAAAAGGCGTGGACTTCATGGATGAATACTACAATGTCATTCCCGGAGCTGCGGACAGGTATATTTATGCGACCAATATCGTCAATAGCAAAAGCGGTGACGACCTCATTCAGTTCATAGCGGAAATGCTGCTGGCTTATGACGCGCTGAAATATAGGGATAGAGGGTGACTAGGGTGAATGACAGATGGATTCTGCTTGTATCTTTTGCTGTTGGGGCGGTGTTATTTGTGGTTGTTCTTGTTTTTTCTGCATCGATGATATGGCAGTGTACGCTGACGTTAGACCAATACCGAAAGCAACTAGAGAACCAGCAACAAGAAGCATTGCAAAGAAGCGAACCGGGAGAAGAGCCTTCTTCAATGTATGAGCCTTCTGTACCTCCTTACCTTCTTCCGTGGTTAAATCTGAAGTTCTAGATGGATAATATATGAAGTGTTGATCGTAGAGCGAAGTGATTATCCATTGGGTAAGATATGTCGCGGACGTTGCACAAGCGGAAAGGAGCGCTCCAATACCAAAAATAATGGCGCAAGGATATAAATATTCAACCTTTGAGTATACGATAGGAATCACGGCAGCACCGTTTAACAGCATGGTTCCACGCAGCGCCATTTTTGAAAATTCAATCATGGCTTGGTTACTGTCTGTGTAGTTTTTTAGTTGATATTCATAGCGTTTTAGTAAGAAGTCCTTTTTTTCCATCTTACTCCTTTTCCCCGCTCCGGCGGGAGGGTCATTTGCAGCTCACGTCACTCCACGCCCACACGACGCGCCCGACGACGGACTTGTTCCAGTCGCCCTCGAAGTCTTCCGTGAGGCTGTAGACTTCCGGGGGGTTCTCGGCGGCGTTGTCCGAATAGTAGGTGATGCGGTAGTCGCGTTTCTTCGGCTGGTGTTCCACCGCGACACGTTTGATCTTGCCGCACCCTTCCGTATCCATGACCAGCATGATCCTTCCGGTGAAGTTGAGCACATCCGTATCCTGCCGATCCACAAGCACGATGTCCTGCGGCTTGAGGGTGGGAACCATCGAAGTAGAGTGCTTGCCGATCATGACGGCGATGAGGTCATGCTTGTGCTGGATGCACCGTTGATGCCGCCAGACGAGGAACCATGCAATGAGCTGTTCCTGTGGGATGATGCCGGGGCCTGCTCCGACCTCTTCAACAAGGGGAACTGCTAGATAGTCTTCATCAGGCGGGGGAGGAAGATTTTCGCCTGCGGGCACTGTTCTGGCATCGACGAAACAGACTTCTTTGGAGACGTCGGATTCATCCGGGCCTACTATGTAGGCACCAATTTTTTCCAGTAATGGTGCCATCTTACTAAAACTTGGTATGCGGGTCCCCTTGATCCACGTGTGGAGAGTGGGGACGCTGATATCCAGAGCACGCGCTGCGGATGCGACGTTCCCGTCGTGATTTTTTTCGATGTAACTCCTGAGAGTCGAAAGAGCGGAATCGAGTAGAGATTTCATATTGTTATCTCAAACATGATTTTTATACATTTGTCAAATTTACATAAGAACAAAATATCTTGCAAATTAATTTACTATTGTATAAATACGAATTATGAACACACTCAAGAAGGCTTTTGAGAGACGCGGTCTGACGTGCATCGAAGCCGCACGGCTCGGGGCACCCTATCAAACATTGTACAAACAATACCGGGGCGACAGGAATGTTGGTGTCCAATCTGCTCTTTTATATGAGCAGCTTTTGGGCATTCCCCGTTCCGAGCTCAGGCCCGACCTGTGGCCTCCAGCCGCCCCCAGCACTCCCACCGAACCCAAAGAAGAGGCGTTGGTATGAAATGCCCCAGTTGCGGAGCCCCCGGCATGAAACGGACGTTCAACGCCACACATGATCCGGAGCGCTTCTACCTGTGCAAGGAGTGCGGGCACATCTTGTCTCGTGCCAAAGAGCCTTGGTCCGGCAAGGATCAGCGCTTCTTCATAATGGCCCGTCTGGACGAGCAGAACCGCCTTCTTGAGGAAATCCGGGACGCGCTCAAGGAACGCGCCCCGGTGGGGGAGGCTAGCTCCAGTCTGCCCCCACAAGAAGCAGCTTCTGACCATACTCCGAGCAAAGCTCCCTGTAGATCGCATGGAACTGCTTCATGGCCTTCTCTTTTGCTTCATCGTCTGTGGGCACTGACGGGCCGCACGCGCAAGCCGCAGCCGTAAGATTGGATGCAAGCGAAACCAGTTCGGCATGAGACAAAGAATGTGCAGCGTTTTCCATAGATTTTCTCCTGTGTCGTCTGTTTATTGCGCGCGTTGCAGGGGAACCTGCCGGGGGAGTTGTGACCTTCCCCGGCAGACCAATGATTGGTTGTCATACCCTAACGCGAAATTGTCAAAGCGTTCCCCAACACTCCCACCGCACCCGAAGAGGCAAGCCATGAACTGGCCTGAAGCCATTGTCGTTATCGCTAGTATCGCAGGGATTTGTTTTATCCTCTGGTGCTACCTCAGAAGCGAATAGCCCCTCCGCGCACCGCCGAGCCACGGCTTCTGGAGTCGGGTACTCCGCGACGCGGTATGCCCGCCAGTGCGGGCGCGGCTGGCCGGGGATCAGGATACGGACGCGCCAGACGGGGCCGCGCAGTGTGATGAGCAGATGGACTGTAGGTACAGGCATGGGGTCCGAACCTTTTTCAGCCATCTTATCGGAACGCAACAGGCCGTAAAGTTGAAAACTTCAGAGGAAAAGCAGGATGGCCGACTACAAGAACATGACTGCAATCGAGGCGCTTCGGGAAGCCAAGGACGCCAGCGGCATGACCGCCGAAACCATAGCGCAGGGAGTGGGCATCACCGCGACGCATTTGCGCCGCTATCTTGATCCCAATGACAACTATGCGCCGAGCCTGCACGTCATCCCCGGTTTGTGCAGGGTGATGCGGAATAGAATCCTCCTTCAGTGGCTCGAAGCGCAGATTGTAGCTGATGACACTCCGGTGACGCCCGCCGCGACGCGGGCGGACGTGCTGACGGCGGTGGCGCGTGCGGGTTCGGCCCTTGGCGAGGTGCAGCGGATCGTCGCCGAAGCGCAGGTGCTTTATCCGAGTACGCGCGGGAGATCCGTTCCGGGCTTGGGGACGTGATCGCGGCGTGCCGGAGCGCGCAGGCCGGACTGCAACCACTGGCGGAACGGCGGGATCGGGATGTGGCGCTGGCCAGCCTGTCGGACGGAGAACAGGCGCCGCCGGTGGCGATGCCCGAACCGCAGGCGGGGGCGTGTCGTAAACCGTGGTGGAAGGTGTGGGGGTAATGATGAACGAAGTACGGATTTTCCAGAACAAGGCGTTTGGGGCCGTGCGGGTTGTCGAGCACAACGGCGCGCCGTGGTTTGTGGGGAATGATGTGGCGAAGGCGTTGGGATATGAGCGCCCCAACGATGCCGTGAACGCACACTGTAAAAAGATAAATAAATTCAGCTACGGTAATTCACCGCAGGGGGCCATGCCCTACAATATTATCCCTGAATCTGATGTGTACCGCCTCGTCATGCGTTCAAACCTGCCCGGCGCGGTGGAGTTTCAGGATTGGATTTGCGAGGAGGTCATCCCGGCTCTTCGCAGGCGCGGCTATTACGGCGTGCTTCCCGTCCCTCCCTCTCTTCCCAACTTTGCCGACCCAGTGGAGGCCGTCCGTGCGTGGGCTGACGAACGCGAAGCCGCGCAGCTGGCACAGGCTACGGCGCAAGCCGCCATTGCCGAACGCGACCACGCCATAAAGACCAAGGCGCAGATCAGCAATAAGCGCGAAGCCTCTGCACTCGGGCTGCTTTCCGCAGAGAAACGCCGCTCCGAGCATTACGCCGAACAGCTCGGCATCGGGCGTTCGTGGAAGGCTGTGAAGGCTATTCCGTGGGTTACGTATTCGCGCCGAGCAGGGGCATGTGGTCCGTACTGGCAGGAAACTCAAGGAGTATTCGAAAGAGCTGGGTTACGAGGTGCGCCAGATAGACGACGAGCACTATGGCAAGATCAACGCCTACCACGTTGGGGCCATCAACGCATTCCGCAGGCGGCTGGATGAAATTCCCGAAATGATGGGCCGCTACCGCAGGCCAATCCTGAGGTCGTAGCGGTATGGAAATCCGCTGCCGCCACCGTCTGCCGTCACCGGAACTCGCCGGATGTTGCGACATCATTGATCAGGAAACCGGAAAAGTGCTGAGAGACGCCGTGGATGCGCTGCGGGACTGGGCCGCGCAATATCCGCATTTGCGGCCCTGCAAGAAGCATAGCTGGAACTGGCTGTATCGAAAGGCCTGCGCGAAGTGTGGAGATAGAATTGAAGTGCCGCTTGAAGGTTCAGAACACGAAAAAGGCCCGGTGGGGAAACACCGGGCCAAGGAGGATGAAAACATGCGAGTTATTCATCAAAACGTTGAAGATAGTATGCCCGCAATCGGGTCTGCCGTCAAGGGAAAGGTGTGAGTATGGGCGGCTATTTCAAGGTCTGGCGCAAGATTGAGGACTCGAAGTCGTGGAGCCGGGGCGCGTTGTACCGCGGGCTGATGATCACCCTTCTCCAGAAGGCGAACTGGAAGCAAGGATACTTTCACGGGCAGGAAATCCTGCCGGGGCAGCTTGCCTGTTCCGGGGCTTCGCTGGCGAGCGAGCTTGACCTGTCGCGGTATCAGGTGATGCGGATGCTGGCGACGCTTGAAGACGACGGCTTCATCACCCGTCAGACTTTCGGAAAAGTATGCACGCTGATCACTGTCGTGAATTGGCAGTTATACCAGTCTGCTACGGAAGAGGCCGCACAGCAGCCGCACAACGGGCGCACAAGCAGCGCACAGGTTCCGCACACGATAGAAGAAGGGAAGAAAGCAAGAAAAGAAATCCCTCCTGCATCCGCCGATGCAGCGGAGGAGCGGGCTTCCCTTTCGGGAAAGGAAAAGCAGGAAGGCGCAGGGGCGCGCACAGGTTCCGCACACGTTACGAACAGCGCCCCCAGATCTGCCGCACCCGCTACCGGGGAAGGGCCCGCACCTGAACCGGCGTATCGGACGGCGACCAAACGTGTCCTCACGGGGCAGCGGCTGGCGTGGTTCAGCCGCGTGTGGGACGCCTTCGGCTACAAGCGCAACAAGGCCGAGGCCGCGGACGCCTTCATCGACATTGAGGGGCTGTCCGAGTCCCTGGTGGCCGCCATATGCCGGGCGGCGGAACAGGAAGCGGCGCGCAGGCCCGACCTTGTTGTGCGGGGCAAGACGCCGAAGATGCTGACGGGCTGGCTGGCCGGGCGGCGATGGGAGGACGAGGCGGACGCACCGCCCCCGCTTGTGCCGGTTGCGGCCCGTGGCCCCTTGCTCGGGGCTCCCGTCATCGACATGCCGACGCAGGCGCAGCGCGAGGAAGGCTGGAAGGCAGGCTTGTCGTTCATGGAGAAATGGCGGCATGGCGTGAGGCCGGACAATCAGGCCGGACAGTTTGACCGCCAGAAGCCGCTACCTATTCCGGCGAACTTTGGGCGCGTCCTGCAACGGGCGCTGTAGGAGAACGGTTTATGACATGGAGCGTTTCCAACGAATCGGCCCCCGTCCGGAGCGCACAGGCGAAGAAGCGGCCCCCGTGCCCTCCCGAGTCGGAAGAGCAGAAAGCCCTTTTCGACTGGTGGAAGCGAACGCCGTATGCCCGGCACTTCGTCATGTACCACATTCCCAACGGCGGGCGTCGGGACAAGATCACCGGGGCGCGGTTGAAGGCCGAGGGCGTGGTGGCGGGCGTCCCCGACGTGTTCCTTGCCTCGCCCCGGCAGGGGTTCCACGGCCTGTACATCGAGATGAAGCGCCAGCGCGGGGGGACGGTTCAGGATACGCAGAAGGAACTGATCGCCGCACTCCGTCAGGCGGGGTACCGCGTCGAGGTCTGCAAGGGCTGGTGGGAGGCGCGGGAAGTCGTCGAAAACTATCTGACCGGGGCATTGCCCCAAGCAAGCGGAGGCAGAGCATGAGGGAACGGGTAGCCGATGTGATCGTCCCTATTACCGGCGGCAGGCTTGATATGCTGGCGAAGGCCACGGCGACGCTGCACAGGGCGGTTGAGGTGCAGGCATACGTCTGGGGCGTGGGCCGGAACCGGATAGCGATATTCGGTCCCCTCCGGCGCACGGTGGGCGGCGTCGGGATGCTGGTGTACAGGCTCAAGCGGCTGAAGGTGGAGAAGGGCATCAATCTGGACGACCGGAAGGCCGAGGGGAAGGACGTTTGGGACTGCCCGGCTCCGGTGGTTGATATGTGATGAACGTGCCGGAATGGATGTATGTGGGGGATATTGTGAACCAGCTTGAAATGGAACTGATCATTGGGAACGGAAGCGCGGCTGCGGGGCACAGGCTCATCGAGGACATTGCCCGGCGCGTATCGGAAGCGCGGCGAAAGCATCCCGTCTTTGCGGAGGGCAAGTACCACGCGCTCGGCGTTATCGGCGAGGAGTATCAGGAGGTCGTGCAGGCCGTGGAAAAGGAGACTCCCGACCGCGTGTATCAGGAACTTCTCGACCTGATCACCACGTCCATCCGCGCGGCGAATGGAGAGCATGAGGTGGGGCATGGCCCGGTTGACGTCTGAGCAGTGGGAGCAGGCCCGCGCGGAATATGAAGTCCGGGGCGTGTCGCTTGGGGAGGTCGCCAGACGTTTCGGGGTATCACAGCAGGCCGCATCGAAGCGCGCCCGGAAAGAGGGTTGGAAGCAAGGAAAAAGTTGTGGGGTTGTCGAGAAAAAGGTCAGTGCGATTAAGGCGCTATACGAAGTTGAGCAGGAAAGTTGTGACCTGCCCACAACTTTTCGCGCCACGATCGACGATGTGGTGCGCGAACGTCTTGAAGCCGACCACCTCTTTGCCCAATTCGACAAGGCCCTCATACTCAAGGCCCATGCCGTACTCTCCAAGGTCGAACTCCCCGAAGAGTGGGAAACCATGACCCGTGGCCGCCGGAACCTCGCCCCGCAGCAGGAGCGGGGGACCACGGTGAACGTCAGCCAGCAGGCCAGCGCGCAGGCGGCAGCCGTGGCGACCTCCGTTCCCGCGCCTGATTCCGCGCTGCGGGAGGCCCTGCGCGGCTCATATGAGGCGGATTGATGGGCCTGCTCTCCCGCTGTACGCCGGAACAGCTTGCTGCCATCCGTGACGCCTGCGAACGGGACTTCCTCGCGTTCGTCGCGCTCATGTTCCGGGCGCGAACGGGCATGACCTTTCGGGTCAACCGGCATCACGAGCAAATCGCGGACGCACTCATGTCAGTGTATCGGGGGGACGTGCGAAACCTGCTCATCAACACGCCGCCGGGGAGTTCCAAAACCGAGCTGGCGGTCATTGCATTCATGGCGTGGTGCTTTGCCCGTGACCCGCATTGCCGGTTTCTCCATCTTTCGTACTCTGACGATCTTGCTTCACTCAACAGCACGTCAGCCCGTGAGATACTGGAGACGGAAGCCTTCCAGCAGCTTTGGCCGCTGGCCTTCCGTCGGGACACCAAGTCCAAGAAGCGGTGGAACATTGAGAGCGGGGGGCGGACTGCCGGCGGCGTCTACGCCACGTCCACCGGCGGGCAGGTGACGGGCTTTCGCGCCGGGTTCATGGAGCAGGGCTTTTCCGGCGCCATCATCATCGACGACCCCATCAAGCCGGAGGATGCGTGGAGCCAGTCCAAGCGCGAGACGGCGAACCGGAGGCTGACGAACACCGTCCGGTCGCGCCGGGCCACAGACGACACCTCGGTCATCATGATCATGCAGCGTGTCCATGAGGACGACCCTTCCGCGCTGGCATTGTCCGGGCGGCTCGGGTTGGAGTTTGAGCAACTCGTTATTGAGGCCGTGCCGGGAGAAGGGACGGATAACGCGCGGAGCTATTGGCCGGATAAGGAATCTCTGGAAGGGTTGCTTGCCTTGCGTGATTCGGACCCATACACATTCAGCTCGCAGTACCAACAGCAACCTACGCCGCCCGGCGGGGCAATGATCAAGCTCGATTGGATACATTACTTCGGGGTCAAGCCAGCAGGCATCACGAGTATCGGTATTTTCACTGACACGGCTCAGAAAACAGGCCAGCACAACGACTATACCGTGTTCATCCTAGCGGGGTGCGATGGGCAAAATGTCTATATCCTCGATCTGGTCCGTGAGCGTTTTGAGGCCCCTGACCTCATCAGCGCGGCGAAGGCCTTCTACGAGCGTCACCGCCCGAACCGCATCACCAATCCTGTGCGCTTCGCCGGGTTCTTTGTCGAGGACAAGGTGTCCGGCACGGGGCTTATCCAGACATTGCGCCGGGAAACGAGCATCCCCGTCATTCCGCTACAGCGCGATAAGGATAAGGTATCCCGCGTTAATGATGTCCTTCCGTACATCCGGGCAGGTCGCCTTTGGGTACCTGAAAAGGCACTGTGGTTGCAGGCATATCTTGGCGAATTGGCATCGTTCAGCCCTGTGGGGACCCATCTTCATGACGATCAGGTCGATCCGACCTGTGACGCCCTTTCCGAACTGCTATCCCCCGGAGGGAACCTCATCACCGGGGCCGACTGGAGCTGACATGCCGTACATCCGTACCCTGCGCGACGCCATGACGCAGGAAACCTTCTTTCTGGAAAACCGTACAGGACGGCAGTTCTCGCGCATCGTTGCCGCGTTGGTATGGCCTCACGGCATGGCGCAGGGATGCGTCATCGTGCTCGGGGAGATACGCGGGCGGCCCGCCGTGCTGAACGTCCACAACCATGTCCATGTGCTCAACGAATATCGCTCCGGCGATGTGGCCGACCTCGTGGACATGGCGGTCAGGCTCTACGAGGACTGGTCGGCGTCGTGCGTCATTACGCCGGGGGACGACAGGCGTGTGGTGTTTCTTGATGCCGTCAACGACGACCTGCGCCGGGAACGCCGCCGGAGGATACGGATCACCGATCCGCAGGCATGGAACGGGAATGGGGAGCGGGTGCTTCCTTTCTATCTGGGCATCCTTCAGCAGCGGATAGTGGGGGAGAAGACGCTGTTTTTCGGGACGGACTGCACGGCGGCGTCCGAGACGCAGCGTCTTGGGAGCGGGGACGTGGACCGGCGGATGACGGATTACCCCGGAGCCGCGACGCTTCTGTGGGCGGTGGCTGAGATTGACTTGAACCGGGGGCGCGGGGAAGCAAGGGAACACCTTGGCCCGGCGGACAGGCTCGGGGTATTGAGATGGCGGAACGGGAGGTAATGGTCGTCTATGCGCCGATGATTTTGCGGAGCCTCGCGGAGATCAAGGAAGCCTTCGGGGTGGGCGAGAGGCAGATCAAGCTATGGGTGCGGCAGGGAGCACCTATAGCCGTGGAAGGTGAGGGGAGCAAGGTTGCGGTACAGCGCGGAGGCGGTTAGGTTCCAGGTGTGGAGGGAAGGAAAGAAAAATCCTCCGCTCCAGTGAACCGGAGAGCGCGGGCTAGGCTCCGGAAGTCGTATACTCTTTATGCTTTAAGCAATTGGCGATACTTAAATCCCATAGGAAAATCTATGTTACCCCGCTTACCCTTCAAATTGGGACGTTCCACTAGGCATGCCGGTAGGCACCACGCTGCCGCTAGTGTCAATATGTTCATTAAATCTATTCAATTTTATAAGATTTTTTTACCCAAAGTATTTGGGGTTCTTTAGTGCCGATGCGTCATGCTTACCCTTGTTTCTGGTAATCTTGTTCGGTCAATGAACTTTTTCAGAGATGGGAGCGGCAGTGCTTAGGAAATGAAAAATATAAAAAATCGTTTGACACACACTATATTTTTGAACAGAACGCAGGATATCATGTTTTCTGCGAATGGCACCGGAGAGGTAGCACGGTATATCTGGCTGAAGCATAAAACACAGCAACCTTCAGAAAGGAAAAATTAGCTTATATAGATTGATTTTTATATAGATAACTTATTATTTTGGGCTGTATTGGTTTAAATAGTCAAGAAATTATCAAATGGAGAATACCATTACATGGATAATACCACATTTAGTATTATGGGATCCTGTGTCAGTAGAGATATATTTAGTATCAATGATTGCCAAGAATATACTATCAATCGCTTTATACAAAGTGTTTCTCCTATATCTGCTAGCGTTTCTCCTGTCATTGACATGGATTATCAGGATTTAATCGTTGAAGTTATTGATAATTTTAATATAACATCATTTTATAAACGATGTTTTTCCCTGGGTATTACTGGAAAAGCATTCGACTATCTATTTGAAGTTCCATCAGACTATCTAATTATTGATATGTCGTGTTGCAGGTTTGATCTAATTATTTGTTCAGGTGGAAAAATTTTGCCTAAAATATCAGGACAAAATTATCCAGAAATTTTAGATACTGTTGTCAAAAAATATAACCTTCCTGAATTCACAGAAGTAATTTCCGATGATAATGAAATTATTTCACTGATGAATCAGTTACTGCCAAAGTATTTTGAAAAAATACTCGAAAATTATCCTTTAGAAAGAATTATTCTTGTTGAAACAGATGCGGCTGCTTTCTATCTCAATAAAAAAGGAACTGTCACTGAATTTAAGAATACAGTTATTGAATCATGGAAAAAGCGAATCCATCATGGAGAAGAGATTGCAAGGGAATATCTTCATGGATGTCATATTATTGAGTTTCCTGAATATGTATTTGCAGATGAAAATCATAAATGGAAACTTGCACAGCTTCATTATGTGCAAGAGTATTACGAATATGCTTTTCAGGCCATAAAGATTATTCTTACAGGAAATAGAGAAAAAGAATTATTGAATATTTTAAAAAATCAATATAGCAGAACATGCCAAGAAAAATATTATCCAAACTTATATAAAACTATATCTTCTATTAGTAATTTGCGTTCTGAAAAATCTAGATTATTAAAATATTGTGATTATTTTCGTGATATATTTATTGATAAAGAAAAATATGATAATATATTGATATTTTTTCAAATAAAAAAATATAAATCCTGTGCAATATATGGACTGTCAACGGTTGGAATTTTCTATATAGATCTTCTTGAGAAGCACTCTATAATAGTCGATTATGTTGTTGAAAATGGTGATGAATCTATGTATAAAAATCGTATTTTACGTTTAAAACGAGATACTAATATATATCCAAAAACAGATATTATTATAATTGCAGATGTTATGAATATACAAGCTATCAAGAATAAAGTATCAAAAACAACTTCTATACCTTTAATCGATATATATGAGATTACAGACAAAAAATGGTAACTATATAGCAGTGTATTTATATGTTGAATTTAATAATATATTAAGCAAATATTTCTATTTTAGAGTGGTAAAGAATTCCACACTGTAGAACAGAGCTAATAGAAGCTCTTATACCTCCAGACATGATACTCGTTTCGAATTGAAAACCATCAAGGAGCCCACCCTAGAAAAGTTGTCACCCCTTCTATTGTCAGTCCCCTATTAGTTCCGTACCAGTCCTACATGCCCAAAACCCGTGCTACGCTCCTGACTAAACTCAGGAGCCTTTTTGTATGGAGGTATAAGA
>OMGU01001214.1_pt1 | contig 22076 bp, 22 predicted proteins | sample 1646121 | NCBI WGS metagenome assembly OMGU01 (sample SAMN05578581, study PRJEB25193) | human gut metagenome | biome: Human Microbiome; feature: human-associated habitat; material: feces | host: Homo sapiens | place: USA:Birmingham
ACAATAGTTGGGCTTGCCCCTGCGAAGATAGCTAGCTGCCGGGTCCTTTTTTTTTGCCTTTTTTGTAATTTTATTGTAAAATCATGAGTTGTATGGAGATTGAAATTATGAAAAAAATTGGATTTAATAATCAAAAATATTTAGAAATGCAGTCAGAGCATATTAAAGAAAGAATTTCTCAATTTGGAGATAAATTATATTTGGAGTTTGGTGGAAAATTATTTGATGATAATCATGCTTCTCGCGTATTACCTGGATTTTCGCCAGATTCAAAATTACAAATGTTGATGCAGTTAAAAGATGATGCTGAAATTGTCATTGTCATTAATGCTAATGATATTGAACAAAATAAAACTCGTTCCGATTTACAAATTACATATCAAGAAGATGTTTTACGTTTGATCAATGAATTTACTCAACGAGGATTATATGTTGGAAGTGTTGTTGTAACACAATACAATCGTCAAAAAGCAGTTGATTTATTTAAAGCTCGTTTGAAACGTAGAAAAATTGACGTATATTTCCACTACTTTATTGAAGGATATCCTACAGATACTAAAAAAATCATTTCTGATTCTGGATTTGGAAAGAATGATTATGTTAAGACAACAAGACCTTTAGTTGTTGTGACGGCTCCAGGTCCTGGTAGCGGTAAAATGGCTACTTGTTTATCACAGTTATATCATGAACATAAACATGGCATTAAGGCAGGATACGCAAAATATGAAACGTTCCCTATTTGGAATTTACCTTTGAATCATCCTGTAAATTTGGCTTATGAAGCTGCAACTGCAGATTTGGCCGATGTAAATATGATTGACCCATTCCATTTACAGGCTTACAATGAAGTAACAGTTAATTATAATCGTGACATTGAGATTTTTCCTGTCCTAAAGAACATTTTTGAAGAAATATATGGTTCAAGTCCTTATCAAAGTCCTACAGATATGGGTGTAAATATGGCGGGTTTATGTATTAGTGATGATGAAGCATGTTGTAATGCAAGTAACCAGGAAATCATTCGTCGTTATTTTGTAAGTAAAACAAGATATGCTCATGAACTATGTTCATATGAAGAAGTTCAAAAACAAGAAGTTGTTATGAACAAAGCGGGTATTACAGAATTAGATCGTCCTTGTGTTGTTGCTGCACGTAAAAAAGAAGAACAAACTCATTCTTTATCTGGTGCTATTGAATTGGATGATGGAACAATAATTACAGGAAAAACAACGAATTTAATGGGTGCTTGTTCAGCCGTTTTAATGAATGTATTAAAACATCTTGCAGGAATTGATAAAAAGAAAGTTTTAATTTCACCAGAAGCTATTTTACCTATCCAAAACTTAAAAACAGAATATCTTGGTTCGGTAAATCCAAGACTTCATTCAAATGAAATTTTAATTGCGTTATCTGTTTCTGCTTTGCATAGTGAAGATGCAAAAAAAGCATTAGCTATGTTACCAAAATTAAAAGGTATGCAGGCTCATGTGACTTGTGATGTTGCGGATGTAGATTTAAGTATTTATGCGAATTTAGGCATTATGCTTACATATGATGCTAATAAAAAGTAGGAGGTTTCTATGGCAAAATCAATTCCTAGCTCTGGGGCAGGAGCTGTTCGTATTATTTTAAAAAATAAAGATACTTTCCATTTTGATTTAAGAGAAAAGAAAGAAGATAACGGAAAACAAAGTTATTTGTTTGATGTATATTACGAAAATACTACTGGTACTTTAAATGTATTGATGGATAATGGTAAACCCGTTATTGCAGCATTGAATTTAAGTTTGGGTAAAGTTATCACTTTGTCTAATGATACAAACTTAAAAAAATTATGTAACTATGTAGTAGATAAGGTGAACGTATAATGAAGATAAGATTGCATGTAGTTGTTGACAAAGAAGATGATGCTGTTGTTGAAGTTGTTCAAAACGCATTGAATGAAATTTGTTCAAAGATGTCTTATTCTCCAAGTCGATTACAGCCGAGTTTAGCTGGTTGCATGGAGTTTTATGCGACAAGTGATTTGAGTGAAGATGAAATCGATGATTTATTATCCAAATTGAATAATGACTGGGATGGAGAAAATGATGATTGTCAGGCTTATAGCTTTAATACGACAATGTTTCATCCAAATGTCTACTATTTACAATTCCAATCTTTCTAGGATATATTATGATTGATTACACAGAAGGTTCAAATAAACAATATCATACTCAATTAGAGGAAAATGGTGTTGGAGATTATGTTATTTTAACGGGAGATCCCAAAAGAGTAAAGGATATCGCATCTTATTTAGATGATGCATATTTTGTTGCGGACAACCGTGAATATGTTACATATTCAGGCTATATTAATGGAGTATTATGCAGCGTAGTTTCAACTGGTATTGGTGGAGCCAGTACTGCAATCGCAATGGAAGAGCTTATTCAACTAGGGTGTCATACCTTTTTACGTGTAGGTACATGTGGTGGTATGCGTCTTGATGTTCAAGGTGGAGATATTGTGATTGCAAGTGGTGCCATTCGCCAAGAAGGTACAACACGTGAATATGCACCTATTGAATTTCCAGCTGTTCCTCATTTTGAAGTTTTAAATGCTCAAGTAGAAAGTGCAAAAAAACTTAATCTGCCTTATCATGTAGGTGTTGTTCAAAGTAAGGATTCTTTTTTTGGTCAGCATGCACTGGAAACAATGCCAGTTTATCAAGAGTTGCAAAACAAATGGGATGCGTATTGCAGACTGGATTGTCTGGCTTCGGAAATGGAATCAAGTACTGTGTTTATCGTAGGACAAACTCGTCATGTTCGTAGTGGAGCTATGTTTTTATGTTTAGCGAATCAGGAAAGAGAAAAAGCAGGATTATCAAACATTCAAAATCATGATTTAAAACCATTAATGAAATGTGCTGTTTTAACATTGAAAAATTTGATACAAAAAGATGAGGCTGAGAATCACTAGGATCTCAGCCTTTTTAATGTGTTTGGAATATTGTTGATAATATCTTCTGGCATGAAACTTGCCGAATCTATATCAAGTTTAGCACTTTGCGAATGAATATAGGTAGCACATAGAGCCGCTTGTAAACTATCTTTGCACTGTCCAAGCATCGCAACGACAATACCACATAAAATATCCCCACTGCCGCCTTTTGCCAGACCTGCATTTTGTGCATCTAAAACATAGACACTGCCTTGATGGGCAATATAGGTTTGACTTGATTTTAGTATGAGTACGCAGCTTGGATATTCTTTTGAAAAGTCGCGAGCCACTTCGAATGGATTTGATATAATGGTAGAAACATGGATACCTGTTAAATCGGACATTTCTTTAATATGCGGAGTTAAAATTGTGGTTTCACTCCGTTTTAATAATTCAATATTCTTTTGTGCAGCCCATAATGCATCGGCATCAAGTACTATTTTTTTGTCACTCTTTAAAGCTTGTTCAACTAAAGCGATAGTAATGTTGTTTTTTTGCATGCCATTTCCAATTGAAATAATTGAATAATTGTTAATATTTTGTTTCAACAAATCAATGGCTTTAGAACTAAATATACCATTACGATCGGCACATTGAAGAAGCATATAAAAATCGGATTTGATTGCGAGAACATTAGAAATACATTCTGGAACCATCAAAGTAAGAGTACCGATACCACTTTTATAAGCACTAAGACTTGCCATGTGGATTGCACCATGCATGTTTTGACTTCCGCCAATCATTAGGGCTTTTCCAAAAGTTGACTTATGTGCATTCAATGGGCGATTTGGAAGATGAATATCCTCCTCATTTAATATTTTAATTTTGTCCATGCATTTTTGATGAAGAATTTGAGGAATTCCGATATCTACGAGATATAATTTGCCACAATGATTTTTTCCTTCATTTAGCCATTGTCCTTGTTTGTAGCAATCCAAGCTAATTGTGTAATCTGCATGAATGGCGCATCCTAGAACATTTCCCATAGTGGAATCAATGCCACTAGGCATATCAATACTGATAATGGTGGACTGAGATGTGTTTACATTTTGAATCATAGTTTTATAAAATCCGGTAATATCTCTAGATAATCCATTGCCAAAAAGGCAATCAATATAAATGTCATAAGTGACATTAGGAAGATTTTTGCAGAATGGAATTTTTAAATTTTGTACCATTTGAAATTGAATTTTTTCATCTTCCGACATCTTTTTGATTTCTGGAACCACAACATATAGATTTGGATATTTAGGCTGTAGAAGTCTTGCGATTGCTAATCCATCGGCACCATTATTTCCAGGACCGCAAAGAATACAGATAGATTGGTTTGTATTTGTGATTTGTTCAATAATTTCGGCTGATTTTAAAGCTGCATGTTCCATCAAAATCAAACTTGGAATCTGGTATGTTTTGATGGCTGCATGATCAATGTTTCGAGCCGTAGTTTGCGTATGTATATAGGCTGGATACATAATCTCACACTCCTTATCTTTACTATACTCTTAATGTTTAAAAAATCATAATACTTTTAAGGATGTATGTTATAATTATGAAATTGGGGGTATTTATTTTATGTCGAAATCTTCAGCGGCCAAAAAGTCGATTATTGTTGGCGGCCTGATCGGAACAGGCGGTCTATTTGTATCAAAACTAATTGGATTGGCTTATACAATTCCATTTTCATATATACTTCAATCGGAAGCGTATCAGTCTGTATATGCACAATCTTATAATATATATGCGTATTTATTGACGATATTTCAGTCGGGAGTCCCTTTTGCCGTGGCCACACTTGTAGCTCGTTATATTGCTTTAGAAGATGCGAAAAGTGTTATTCTGGTAAAGAAAATTGCTTTTGCGATTTTAGGCTTAACGGGATTTGTTGGAATGATCCTCTTATTTACTTTATCGAATGTAATTGCGCCAGCTATGGTCGCCAAGAATGCCGATATCATGGCAAATTGTTTGAAAATATTATCTCTAGCGATTTTTCTTGTTCCTGTATTATCTGCATTTAGAGGATATTATCAAGGCTTAAAAGAAATGGAAGAATATGCTTTTTCACAAGCTTTTGAACAAGTGTTCCGCGTTGCCTTTTTACTAAGTGCAGCATGCCTTGTAGTCTATGCGTTTGGATGGGATAAAAAGTATGCATTATATGCGGCGGTTATGTCAACTTCTGTGGCAACGATTGCGGCAATTTCTCAATTTGCGTATTTTGATCGTAAACACCAATGTGTAGTGGATGAAATGGTACAAAGACAAACGACACGTTCTCATTCAGCTAAGAAAATCTTCAGAGAAATTCTTATCCTAGCTATTCCTTATTTAGTGGTTGCGATTTTAGGAAATATTGACCAGGTATTTAATGGTTTCTTACTTCCTACAGGATTAAAAATGCATTATAATGCCAAAGATACAACGACTGTCATTTCTGCATCAAATTATGTGGCAGGTAAATTAAATGCGATCCCAATGATTTTGGGCCCTGGTTTTGCGACAGCGATAATTCCGCATATTTCAGAGGCTTTGTCAAAGAAAAATTATAAGTTAGTTAAGAAAAATGTGTTGGATAGTATCAACGTAGTTTTATATGTAGCTATTCCTGTATCGTTTTGTATTTTTGCGTATGCAGGACCATTGAATTACACGTTATATTATTCCGAAAACTTAGAATTGTGTACATTCGTTGTACAATGGATGGCTTTGGAAGGTTTCTTATCTACATTAGCTCCGTTAGTTACGAATTTAATGGTTTCTTTGGAATTAAGAAAAAATGTATTAAAAAATCTTGCGATTGGTGTATTGATCAAAGGAGTTCTTTTGATTCCATTTGTATGGATCATGGGGATCGCAGGTGCTGTTATTTCAAGTTTTATTGGTACAGGATATATCATTTATAAAAATTTAAAAGAGATTCAAGATGTATACAACATTTCATATCGTAAAACTTTAATTATTGTAGTGCGTATTTTGATTGGATTGTTAGCGTTATGGATTACTTCAATACTTCTATCTAAAGTTGGATTGTATGGTGTTGAAGGATCAAAACTTTCATGTTTGTTCAAGATGTGTTTAAATGGTTTATTAAGTGTAATTGTATATGTGGTAGTTACTTTGTATTTAAAAGTTCCACAAAATATTTTTCACTTTCAACTAAGAAAGAAATCGGGTGTATAAAATGTATGATGTAGTAGTTGTTGGAGCTGGACATGCCGGAATTGAGGCTTGTTTAGCGGCGAGTCGAATGAATAAGAAAACGGCTATCGTGACTTTAAGTAAAGATATGATTGGTTCGATGCCATGTAATCCTAGTGTAGGTGGACCGGCAAAAGGAATCGTAGTTCGAGAAATTGATGCCTTGGGTGGTATGATGCCTATTGCGGCAGATAAGACGGCTTTACAGTTTAAGATGTTGAATACGACAAAAGGACCTGGAGTATGGAGTTTGCGTGTTCAAAGCGATAAGATTGCCTATAAACGTTTTATGAAAAAGGCATTAGAAGAACAGGATAATTTAGATATTATTGAGGCAGCATGTAAAATTGTTGTAATCAAGGATGGAAAAGCCTGTGGTGTTGAGCTAGAAGATGGAACATTTATTGAAAGTAAGACGGTTGTTTTGACAACAGGTACTTATATGGCAAGTAATGTTTTAAGAGGACATACTTCCACTGTTTCTGGTCCAGAAGATCAAAGGACGGTTAATACGTTGTCAGAATCATTGCGTGAGGCTGGAATTAAAACTTTCCGTTTAAAGACGGGAACACCAGCTCGTATTAAAATGGATACAATTGATTTTTCAAAGACAGAACCACAACCAGGGACAAATCAATTTTTGCGCTTTAGTGAAACAACAAAACAAGAGGATGTATTGCCTTTTGAAAAACAAGAGATTTGCCATTTAATTTATACACAGCCAGAAACGCATGAAATCATTCATACACATTTGCATGATTCTGCAATGTATTCTGGGTTAGTAAAAGGGGTAGGTCCTCGTTATTGCCCAAGTATTGAAGATAAATTGGTTCGTTTTGCGGATAAAGAAAGACATCAGCTTTTCTTAGAGCCTGAATCTAAAGAATTAGATACAATTTACATTCAAGGATTCTCAACATCAATGCCTATTGATGTACAGGAAAAGATGGTTCATTCTTTGCCGGGACTTGAAAATTGTGTGATTGAAAAATATGCGTATGCGATTGAATATGATGCGATTGATCCACTTCAGATGAAGCCGAATATGGAAAATAAAATTGTTGAGAATTTATTTACTGCAGGACAGGTCAATGGTACGAGCGGATACGAAGAAGCAGCTGGTCAAGGATTGATGGCTGGGGCGAATGCGGCATTGAAAGTGGATGGTAAAGAACAATTTGTTCTTCGTCGTGATGAAGCTTATATTGGTGTCATGTTAGATGATTTATGTACAAAAGGAACAAAGGAACCTTATCGTTTATTAACTTCAAGAGCGGAATATAGATTGTTGTTACGTCATGACAATGCGGATCAAAGATTGCTTGAAAAAGGCTATGAAATTGGTTTGGTTTCACAAGAAAGATATGATGCATATAAAAAGAAGATGAATGATATTGAGGTTGCTCGAGAAGAACTTTCAAATGCACATATTAAACCGAATAGTGAAGTCAATGAATATCTTGATAGCTTGGGCTTTGATCCATTGGCACATGGATGTAGTGCATTGGATTTAATTAAACGTCCAAAAATTACAGTTAAGGGCTTGGCAAAATATACGGGATTGGATTACGAAACTCAAATCAATGAGCAGATTGAGATCCAGACAAAGTATGCTGGGTATATTGCCAAGGCAAAGCGCGATGCGAAACATTTACAGCAGATGGAAAAAATGAAACTTCCTGCAGATTTGGATTATGAAAATATGGATAATTTATCTTTGGAGGCAAGACAAAAATTAACAGCTATCAAGCCTTTAACATTAGGACAAGCAAGTCGTATTTCTGGTATAAATCCTAGTGACATTGCGATTTTAGCTATGCGTGTGAAATAATTTACATTGAAATCGCTTTCTATTATATGCTATAGTAAAAAGGGGATAAAAGTATGAAGGGAAAACGAAAAAAAGTTCAACATTTCTTTGTATATATCGCAATGCTGGTTATGTCTGGCTTTTTAATCATGGGTGGTTTGCAGCAATTGTCAATGACGCATGAGTTAAAGTCGAGTATTGTTCAAAAGGAAAAAGAAAAAAAAGAATTGTCTTCTAAAAAGAAAGAATTGGAGAAGGCAAAACAGAATCTGACAAATCCAGATTATGTTGAATATATTGCGCGTGGAAAATACTTAGTGACAAAAGAGGGGGAGCAAGTATTTAAATTTCCAAGTAAAGACTAACTAGGCCGTTTGGTCTAGTTTTTTTTGTGTGGAAAATAAAAAAAGTGCCGAAGCACTTTTTATATCTATATGGTGAGGCCGATGCGATTTGAACGCACACGAGCATAACTCACTACCCCCTCAAAGTAGCGTGTCTACCAATTCCACCACGGCCTCATAGTGTTAAAATATTACACTATTTTACTGAGTTTGGCAACACATTCAAGTCCGGTTGTTTGACAAAACATGTCTACAGGTTGAACGTATTCGCATTGGTATCCATAATTTTTAAAGATTTTTAAATCTCGTGATAACGTTTTAGGATTGCAAGAAACGTATATAATCTTTTCGGGCTGCATGGTCACCGTATCTTGGATTCCATTTTCTGCCATTCCTTTTCTTGGTGGATCAATAAAGACGACATCAATTTTATCGCTTTTACGTTCGTGTGCAAAATCTGTGGCATCCTGACAAACATAGTGACAATTATCAAGGTGATTCATTTTTGTATTGTCGTTGGCATTATCAACGGCTTCTTTAACGATTTCAACACCAATCACGCTTTTCGCATGTTTACTGACAGCCATACCAATGGTACCTGTGCCTGCATACATATCAATGCATGTTTCGTTTCCAGAAAGATTAGCGGCTTTAATGGCTTGATTGTACAAAACTTCCATCTGTATAGGGTTGACTTGGAAGAAGGATTTAAAGTGCAATTTCACTTTGTTACCTAAACATTTTTCAATGATGTAGTCATTTCCATATAAGACTTTATATGTATCACCTAAGATCACGTTGTCATTTCGTGTGTTGTAGTTAAATACAATACTTGTGATGTTTGAGAATGTGTTTTTTAATAGTTTAGACAAAGACAAAATATTCTTTTCATTTTTACCAATAAATACCACTTGAATTTCATCTGTACTTGAGTGGCGGATAAAGATGTGGCGTAAGCCTTCTGCCATTTCAATTGTGATATGTTTTTGAATGAAGCCAAAGATTTTATTGATTGTAAAATCTTGAATCTTGCATTCTTTACATGTCACAACGTCGTTTGAATGTTGGCGATAAAAACCCATCAGGACCTTACCATCTTTGATTTTAACCGGAAACTGTGCTTTGTTACGATAGTACCAAGGAGAATCCATACCTAGTATTGACTTTACTTCAATATCTTCAAATAATTTTTTGACATGTTTATATTTATAGTCTAATTGATAAGCATACTTCATGTGTTGAAGTTGGCACCCACCACATGTTTTAGCAACTTCACAAGTAAGTTCTTGGCGATTTATACTTGGCTTTAAAAGTTGAGTAATTATGCCAAAAGCATATTTTTTGTTGACTTTTACGATTTTGATTTTTGCCTTTTCACCAATCAATAAGTTTGGCACAAAGACAACCATATCGTCAATTTTTACAACACCACTATTTAAATCTGTATCATCGATACATGTTACAATATATTCTTCATTTTTTTTCATACATATTTATGATATCTAAAAAAACAAGAATTGACAAATGGAATTATTATAGTAATATATAGCGTACTATGTAAATATATAGCGTGCTATGGAAATGAGGTGAGAAAAATGTGTGACAATAATGAGATTGGTTTTTATTTTAGTTTAATCAAGAAAAAAATGGACAAACATATGAATGAAGGTTTAAAAAAATATGATTTAACTAAATCTCAACAAGACGTCTTAGGATATCTACATTTTACGGATAAGGATCCAGTTATTCAAAGAGATATTGAGGAACATTTTCATATTTCGAATCCCACAGTTACAGGGATTTTAAATCGCTTGGAACAGAAGGGGTTTATTGAAAGAAAATTGAATCAAAAGGATAAAAGAGTTCGTGCTATTGTGTTGACTCAAAAAGAGCAGGATCTTCATGAAGATATCGTGAAGCAGATTCGTACAATGGAATCTAGATTTGGAAATGTTTTAGGTGACGAGAAGAAGGTGCAATTGTTAGAAATCTTAAAAGAGCTAGCTGAAAATTTAGAATAATTGAAGATTTAGAATAATGGAGGTTTATTATGGTCAAGACTTTATTGAATGAAGTTAAAGAATATAAAAAGGATACGTTATTGAGTCCGATTTATGTTTCAATCGAAGCCATACTTGAAGTGTTTATTCCATTTTTGATGGCATTATTAGTGGATAATGGTATTGAAAAAGGAAATATGGGTTCAATTTGGTTTTATGGTACTTTAATGTTGGTGGCAGCCTTTGTATCTTTATGGGCTGGTGCTAAAAGTGGAAAGCATGCGGCAATTGCATCGAGTGGTTTTGCGAAGAATTTAAGAAAGGCAGAGTATCGTAATATTCAAAACTTTTCTTTTTCAAATATTGACGCTTATTCAACAAGTGGATTAATCACACGTATGATGACGGATGTGACAAATATACAAAATGCATATCAGATGATTATTCGTGTTTGTGTTCGTGCACCATTGATGTTAATCGCATCTTTGATCATGGCTTTTATCATTAATATACGAATGGCAATGATTTTTGTGGTTACGGTTTTATTTTTGGGAGTCGTTATGTTTGGAATTATTTTTATTGTAAGTCCCATCTTTAGTCGATTATTTTCTCGCTATGATTTTTTAAATGCGAGTATTCAAGAAAATATTCTAGGCATTCGTGTCGTGAAATCTTTTGTTCGTAAGGATCATGAAATTGAAAAGTTCCGTAATGAAAGTGAGACTATTTTTAGTATTCAAGGGAAAGCGGAAAAAATCTTAGTGTTTAACTCGCCTGTTATGCAGCTTTGTATGTATGGCACAATTATTTTGATTTCGTGGTTAGGGGCTCATCAAATTGTGGCTCAAAACATGACAACCGGAGAATTGATGTCTTTATTTACATATACTGCAAGTATTTTGATGTCATTGATGATGATGAGTATGGTTTTTGTCATGGTGACAATGTCGATTGCGAGTGGAAAACGTATTGCCGAAGTATTAAATCAAGAATCCGATTTAACAAGTCCAGAAAACGGAGTTCAAACTGTGGCCAATGGAACCATTGATTTTGAAGATGTTTCATTTCATTATGGAAATGATGAAGACATTTTAAGTCATATTGATTTGCACATTCCTTCAGGATCAACACTAGGAATTCTTGGAACAACGGGATCTAGTAAATCGAGTTTAGTACAATTGATTCCAAGACTATATGATGTAACACAAGGTAGTGTTAAAGTAGCGGGAATGGATGTTCGTGATTATGATTTAAAAGTATTGCGCGATAATGTGGCCATGGTTCTACAAAAGAATGTTTTATTTTCGGGAAAAATCAAAGAGAATATGCGTTGGGGTAATCCAAATGCGACAGATGAAGAGATCATGGAAGCTTGTAAATTAGCACAGGCGGATGAATTTATTCAGTTGATGCCAAATAAATATGATACGTATATTGAGCAAGGTGGTACGAATGTTTCGGGTGGACAAAGACAGCGTTTGTGTATCGCAAGAGCCATACTAAAGAGTCCTAAAATTTTGATTTTAGATGATTCTACAAGTGCCGTGGATACAAAAACCGATGCTTTGATTCGACAAGCATTCTTAGAGAAGATTCCACATACAACTCGAATCATTATTTCACAGCGTGTTTCAAGTATTCAAGATGCAGATCAGATTCTTGTGATTGACGATGGAAAAATTTCTGGTTTAGGTACGCATGAAGAATTATTAAAATCAAATGCGATGTATAAAGAAACGTTTGAAGCACAAAATAATGGAGGTGACTTTGATGAACAATAGAGATACAAATAGTCTAAAGCGAGTTATTAAAGAAACAATCACTTCTTATAAGCTTGAAAGTTTTATTGTGCTTGTATTGATCATTGTATCTAGTATCGCCAATGTATATGGAAGCATGTTTTTAAAGAGCTTGATTGATGATTATATTGTTCCGTTATTATCACAAACAGTTCCGAATTATACGCCTTTATTCAATGCATTAATGGAATTGGTAATGATTTATGGTGTTGGTATTTTAGCTACGTATGGATTTAATCGTATAATGGTAACAATTTCATTGGGTACTTTAAAACATATTCGTGATGAATTGTTTGAACATATGCAGACATTGCCATTGTGCTTCTTTGATACACATGCACATGGGGATATCATGTCTGTTTATACAAATGATACGGATACTTTAAGACAGCTAATTTCTCAAAGTATTCCTCAGGTTATTGTATCTTTAATGACGATTATCTCAGTTACGATTTCCATGTTCATCTTAAATGTTCCATTGGCTGTTTTAACAATCGCATGTGGTTTATTGATGGTGTATACTTCAAAAAAGATTTCGGCAAAATCAGGTAAATACTTTATTGCCCAACAAAAACAATTGGGTGTAGAAAATGGTTTTATTGAAGAAATGATGGAAGGAAGTAAAGTCATTAAAGTTTTTACGCATGAAGAACAAAGTATCAAAGATTTTGATCAAGTAAATGATGCGTTGTTTGAAGCAAGTGCCAATGCGAATACGTTTACGAATGTTTTAATGCCAGTCGTAATGAATATTGGGTACATTTCTTATGTACTTGTTGCGGTAGTTGGTTCTATCTTTGCCCTAAATCATATTGCAGGATTAACATTAGGTGGCATTGCCGCTTTCTTACAATTAAATCGTAGTTTCACAAATCCAATTGGACAAATTAGTATGCAGCTAAATGCAGTAATAATGGCAGATGCAGGAGCTAAGCGTATTTATGAAATCATAGATATGGAAAGTGAAGTGGATGATGGTATCGTGACTTTAGAACAAATTGATCATGATCACTGGGCTTGGCATCATCCAAGAAAAGATGGGCAAGATGAATTGGTTCCACTTCGTGGAGATGTTCGTTTTGAAAATGTGAACTTCTCTTATAATCCAGATAAACAGATTTTATTTGATGTTTCTCTATTTGCGAAACCAGGACAAAAGATTGCCTTTGTAGGAGCTACAGGTGCTGGTAAAACAACAATCACGAATCTAATCAATCGTTTTTATGATATTCAATCGGGTTCCATTACGTATGATGGTATTGATGTAAAACTAATCAAGAAAGCAGATCTTAGAAAATCATTAGGTATTGTATTACAGGATACAAACTTGTTTACTGGTACAATCATGGATAACATTCGTTATGGTCGTTTAGGTGCGAGTGATGAAGAGTGTATTGCGGCTAGTAAACTTTCGAATGCACATGAATTTATTAAACACTTAGAACATGGTTATGACACAATGATTCATGCAGGTGGAGAATCTTTATCGCAAGGACAAAGACAACTTTTATCCATTGCACGTGCAGCTGTTGCCAATCCTCCTGTTTTGATTTTGGATGAAGCAACAAGTTCCATTGATACACATACAGAAAGAATCGTTCAGGAAGGTATGGATAAGTTGATGGAAGGAAGAACGGTATTTGTGATTGCACATAGACTTTCAACTATCCAAAATAGTGATGCGATCATGGTGTTAGAACAAGGTCATATTATTGAGCGTGGTAATCATGAGGACTTGTTGAAACAAAAGGGTAAATACTATCAATTGTACACGGGTGCTTTTGAGTTAGACTAAATATTTAAATTTTGGCTTGCATATATTTTGATTATGTTATAAAATGTATGCGTTGTCGACGTAGCTCAGCCGGATAGAGCATGCGCCTTCTAAGCGCACGGTCGGGGGTTCGAATCCCTCCGTCGACGCCATTTTTAAGAATTAGCCCTTATATAAGGGCTTTTTTTATGTTTAATGTTATTTGTGACGACATTTGTGACGATATTTACATTTTTTTGACAAAAATAACTAAAACATCATTTATCTAAATTTGTTACGATATTTCTGTTAATTCGCCATTATATCGCCATTATACAGCTATTTATTCGCCAAGCGATGGCGAGTCCATAACCCTTTAAAATAACGGTTTACGGCAATTATTTTATTTATTCGCCAAACATTTCATCACAATAAGAGCCATTTGGGATTGCTAAGATTCGGTTAAAGCCATTTTTTCATCAATTCAATCTTAATCGAATCATGCACATAATTTTTTATAATTAAAAAAGGAGTCCTCGACTCCTATTATTTTTCGTGATCATAGATTTTGACTTTTTTCTGCTTTTTAATTGGTGCACGATATTGTGATTGTGGTTTAAAAGGGTTCTGTTTTGTTATTTGAGCATAGTTCTTCATACTGATATTATTTGTAGTTGATTGTTTTGAAATATTCAATTTAAAACGTTCTACAAGCGCATTTAATGCCTCTTTGACTCGTTCTATCATATACTTCAAGTATTCTTTATGATGCTTGCGTTGTTCCTTATGAGCAGTTACTGCAGGCTTCATAACTGTATCAATAAACAGTGTGTATTCATTTTCTTTGGTTGGTGGTAGGTTCATTTTAGATTTGTTTGTGATAGGTTCTCCGGACTGTAATGTTGCATATTCAGGCGACCGCTCTAATACATCATCTACCATATTGTTCCAAGTACGCACATTTTTATTATATTCGACAATCTTATCGTGTAACTCAATAAATTCAATGTTAGATGTTGGATTGATTTTATATTCCTTCTGCTCTTTTAAGTGTAATCCATCATCTTTGTACAGTTCCAGCTTAAATCTAGTGGCGTAATAAGGCTTAATAGTGTTTTCCATGAAGGACTTCTGTTTAAATCTAGTGTCCTTGTTGCCCCATTTTGATACGATATCGCCTTTGTGAATAATATTGACTGCCACATCCTTTTTGCACTTCTTCCAATTGGAATCGTAATACATATTGCGAGTGGCAACCTTATTTTCTCGCACACGTTCACTGTAGATTAGGTGGATATGGTAATTTGTTTTTGATTTATTCCAATGGATAGCCAAACAGCAATCAGTTCCAAATTTCCTTTTAAAATCGTCGCCAATGAGCTTAGCAAGCTCGTGGGGGTCACGATTTGCGTATTCATGTGGAATATGCAGTATAAGTTCTCGTGCCTCAATTGCACTGCATTTTTTATTTTTGTTGAATCCCTTTTTATTTTTTTTGAATCTTTCTTGATTATATTGAGCTAAATTTTTCCAATCTTCATCAGGCATGGTAGAATAATAAGCCATCATGTTTTCCTGCTTACCTGTATCACCTCGTATATATTCGATGCGTCCAACTACGTTGTGCAGATTATTTTGTCTCAAAAATTGTCTTGCCATTTTGAATCACCTTTCTTTCTGATGATTCAAATATATATGCATTTTGTCCTATTTTTGTGGTCATAAAAACTAACTGATCTCCATAATTTTTTTTAAAAATTAATGGAGCGAAATACACCCAGCGCACAAAACTGCGTTTTGTTCGTCTTGGGTTATTTCGGCAGGGCATAGCCCTACAACCCATCAAATCGCCTAGATCCACAAAAAAAGAAGCCCTTAGGCTTCCTCTTTTCTGTTACTACATTACGTAGTCTTATCGCAATCAGAGTATATCACGAAATATAGATTTTATGTAAGAATATTATTCACTTTTAGTTTATTCTTGTGTTTTGATAATATATTTCAAAATTTTATCTTTTAATTCTCTAGCATTTTTTACATACTGATGATAATCAAGATTAAAACGAGTCACACTTCCTTCATGAAATGGAATCCATATTTCTTTTTTATCTTTTTGAATGATATTTAATCCAACGATACATTGCTCATTTCCGTTAATTAAACTTCCTGACATAAATGTAGCCATTGAATTTAATAATTGTGATTTTATAGCTTGTCGAACAGGCAATGTTTTCACTTCAATTTTTTCAATAGACTCAATTTTTAATAATTCTTCTCCATTAAAATAGAGTTTAGATCCTTTAATACTGCATAATTTTTCCATACTATTTCCTTTAATTGATTTTGTTTTTATCTAACCAATTTATAAGCCTTTCTTCCAAATCATTCCATTCAGATAAATCTAACTCATTAGTAAATTTTCCATCAGTAAATTTATAAATACTAGGGTAATATTGTAAAGATGGTAATATAGATGTTATATAGTCAATGTCATTATCATTTTTTGTTTTTACTGTATATTCGTATATCGTAATACTATTCTCTGTAACTAAATCTTCTTCAATTGAACGTAATTCAAGACAATAAGGGCATTATTCTAAAGAAATTTGTAATATAAAATCTTCTTTATTTTCTATTAACTGTTCTAGTTGATTTATATTTATTTCTTCAATCATTAATTTTGAACTTTTACATGAAGTTAAACAAAGTACCATCATTATCACAAGAAAAACATTTAAAATATTCTTTTTTAAAGTCATATTTGTCTTGCTATCTTTTTTTAATTACTATCAAAATAACGATACAGAATATTGAGGAGTAACTACATTAACAAAACCTGATTGAAGACATTTCCATTTACCTGCAACATTCATCGTATTATTATTGACAATATATCTTTCTAACAAACTAAAACCAGTTCCCCACACTTCTACTGAAAAACTACAATTTGTTACATGATCTACTCCAGTGCCAGCAACAACATAACAACGAATCGTTCCTTTGGAACCATGTAAAACATCTCCAAAATAATAAGTAGCTGAGTTGCTGTTCCATCCTGATGATCTAGGTTTAACTGCATTATTTTCAACTTTTACAACTGTCGCACCTGCATCGAACGCTTTTTGAGCTTCCATTTTTACTTCTAACTCATTATTCAAATCAGCATAAACTATAGCAAACCCATCTTCACTAATTTTAATATTATTTTCCTGTGCCTGAATGGATGTTGCTCCTATTAAGGAAAATGAAATACATATTGCCATGAATAATCTAAATAATTTGTTTGTTTTCATAAATATTTCCCTCCATGATTAATTAAAATTTTTGTTAAGTTTTGATAACTGTATACCACATATTCTCATCCCTTTCTTTAAAAAATTTATCACCACATCTTCATACTAAAAAATTTTTTAATCCATTTCTAGTCTTATAAAAAATATTTATTTTTGCTATAATTTAAAAGTAAGAAAAAAGGAATCATCTGTATAGTTGATTCCTTTTTTTTTATTGCTTTTCTAATTTCTGAATTTGATTCCAAAAGCGCTCTAAATCTTTGTGTGTTTCTGTTTTAGATCTTCGAGAATACTCTGGACTTAATCTAGTAATTTCAACAGCTGATTGTTGTAGTCTTCTAGTTTCTTTAGGTTTGTCATTAATCATCCCATTCATCAAAATCTTCTTGATCTGGCCACAGCAAGGCAGGTGGCAAATTTTTACCAGTTAATTCATGGTACTCATACATTTTTTGACACATTTTCTGTTTAATCGTAGCACGTTCTATTAAGTATTCCATAGCTATTTCAAATTTTGTACAAGACAGAATTATTAGACCTTCTTCAAAGGCCTGATTTGATGATTCATAGTACTTTTTAGCTCCTATGTGACATCTGATATATTCTTTTTTTAATTTATTATAATCCCTTCGTAATAGTAATTCTTTAAATTTTAATTCTTTTGAATTTGTCATTTTAGATTCTCTCCTTTTTTTTAGAAACCTAACTTATGTGAACTGATTTTATTTGCAGCTCTGACACGCGCCTGGTTAAAAAACTTTGCGTATGTTTTACTTGTCACCGCTACAGTATCACCTAATCTATCCGCCACTTCTGCCTCTGACAGCCCCACAATACTGATTAAATACGACGCATGAGAATGCCTTAAACCATGGAAGGTAATATGATTTAGTCCGTTTGCGTTAGCAAGTTTCATCATGTACTTGTTTCCAGTGGTGGCTGCGAGAGGGAAGTAGGGACCACGTATTGCTGAATGGAATACATAACAGTCATTAGTGAATTCTGGTTGTTTTTTGTTGTTTTCATAAATTTCAATTAGCACTGTTCTTGTATCGTCATCCATTACAAGCTGATGATAATCGCCATTCTTTCTCCCCGCACGTTCTGTGTTATGTTTAGAGATATGGTTGTTGATGTTAATAATGTTGTTATTAAAATCGATATCCTTCCATCTCAACGCTCGAATCTCGCCATATCGCATGCCTGTAAAGTAACCAAATCGGATGATATGTTGTATTTGTCTTGCATCAGGTGCATTTTTGTACACTTCAGGAATTGATTCAATAACTTGTTTCATTTGTTCTGGAGTCCAAAACTTTAAATCATCATTCGTTTTAGCAATTTTCAACTTTGGATAGTTTGTGATAGGGTTACTATTGATATATCCCTTTTTTACTGCAAAGTTCATCAGTATCTTCATTGTAGTAATTATTGTATTTATGTACGAAGCATGATATCCGTTTGATTGCATGTCACGTACAATCAAATTCATATCAGATTCACGGATATTAACAATCTTTTTGTTTTTTAAATGTACAAAGAATCTATTGTATCTTGATTTCATGTCAATCAGAGATTTGCCGGATTTATGCACTTCAAGATAATTACAATAGTCTTCAAATAGGCCACTAAATTTCATATTTAGATCCATTGAAGATTTAAGAAATTGCAATTCGAATTCTTGTGCTGATCTTTTTGTTTTGAATTTTGCATCAGTTTTAGGATTTCTTCGGATTGTAGTCCTTTTGTGAGTTAACGGATTCGTGCATTGGATGATCCAATATCCAGTATCTTTTCCTCTTAGCTTCTTATGAAGAACTGTCATCTTTTTTTGCTCCTTCCTTGTTCAAATAGTATACATATTTATTCCCTTTACCTTTTCCTTTGCAGGAATTCTCGTATCTAATCTTTCCAGCGTCTATCAATTCTTTTCGCGCTCTTTCCAGTGTTCTTTGCGATATATTCTTGCTGAATGCTGCCTGATTTAGGGATTCGGCCATTAAACCATCTGGCTGGATTAAGCTTAACTCACTTAATATAAAGTCCATTGCTTTATCTTTTTTCGAAGAGCCCTTTTCGATACATTTATTCCTTCGGAGATTTAAATAAGCATCATCGTCTTTGTCGCTGAACCCAACAAGACGTGGTAGACCATGATCACCTTGCTCAAATAGAATGGTTTTATGCCGCTTGGTTAAGTTGTTCTTCTCGGATGACACATATTTAATACCATCTTCATCTGTTTCACCCACCATCAATACTTGACGCACAACATCAAACATATCACTACTATCTGCGAGTCTATCACGACCACCACTTGATGCATTCTTTTTAGCATGCATAATGACAAGTATAGTGACTTCATATTTTTTTGTCATTACGTTTAGCCAGTCAAACATGGGACGTACATGATTACGAGCAATTAAATTCACGTTCTCAGGCACAAATGATTGCAATGGATCTAAAATTAATACATCAGGTCTGTGTTTTTTTATTAGATACTCTAAATTGGGTGATCCAATTTTATATTTTGAAAAATTCGTATTCGTGTCACCGATGCAAAGTATGTTATTCATATTAGCACCAAGCAATTCAAATCTTTCCTTCAAATTTGTGGCATTCGAATTTTCTCTCGTTAAATACAGTGTCTTTAACGGTTCGCGTTCTAAGTCTTGATTTTCGAAAAAACAAGGTTTGCCTGCTGACAAACTAGCAACTAAGCTGACCCAAAATGCAGTCTTACCGACGCCACCATTGCCTCCGATATCTGTTATTTCATATTTGGGTATATACCCTTCAATAAGCCATTCCTGTTCCTTTTTCTCAACTGACGCAATAGTGATTACATCATCCTCGTGCTGGTACTTATTCTGTAATGTCTCCAAATCGTTAGATAGTGTGTATATATTTAATTCATTGGTTTCTTTTAAATTATTCATACTTTTTTGTAGTACTTTTAAACACTCTCTCTGAACATAATTCTTTCGCAATTCATCTAAATACGAATTAAGAGGTACGCGTGAGATATATTCTCCTAACAATTTATTATGTAAATCGACAAGGCCATTGTTTTTAATTTCTCTATTATACACTGCTTTATTCCAACTTCCACCTTCTAATCCGCATTTGATTGCTTCAAATAGTCGTTTGTGTGGTGGGTATGCGAAAAGATTCTTGTCGATGGAATCTTCATATAGTAATTCAGGACAGTAGATGTAGATTGCTAATACGTTCTCTTCAGTGGATCTAGCAGCTGCAGAGATTGGGATTTCTAACTCTAATTCATCACTCATTAATAAAAAAACCTCCTATCATTTTCAAATAGGCGGTATACACATATTGCTATATTATGCTATAATACGCATAGGAAAAGAGTGTATCCGCTTTATTAAGCTCATTGCTGTGTCGCCAAACTAAGCATTGAGCTTTTTTTCTGCTTCTAGAGCAATAATTAAATCATCTCGTGAGATATGTACTTTTTCTAAGAAGTATTTAGTTGGAACACCATAGCTTGGTACATCAACGCCATAATCTTTTTTGTACTCTGTTTTGATTGTTTCCCAGATATTATCCATAGCCTTATGATTAATTGAAAGGATAATACGAGCATTTGACTTACAAATGAATGGTTGTGACGCAAGATATACTTTTTTCTCAGGTTTTGACATATTTTTCCTCCTGTCTTTGTCTACGAATACCGGAATACCGGTACGTTCTTACATATACAGAGTACCGCTATTTATATACCACGTCAATATTTTTTAATAATTTGTTTTTCTTTGTCATATTTGTCATATGCTTTTATTTTTTATATAATAAGTACATGAGATGCATTGAAGATGATTTAGAACTACAAGATAGAATGACATATGTGCGTAAGCATTTTGGTTCAAGGTTAAAATATTTGATTAAACTTAGAGGGTATAAAGTTGCTCCGTTTGCAAAAGAATTAGGCTGGAGCAAGGATACATTATATAAATACTTCCGCGGAGAAATTTTTCCCAAAAAAGAATATTTGGATCTTCTCCTTGATAAGCTTAATTTGAATTTAAATGTATTTATGTATGATACATTTTTACTGGACAAAAAATGGATGTACTGGAATAGTGATGATTCTGAGCTGATTGAAGATATTGATTTTAATGTGGTTAATGGTGTGAAGTTTGGAGTTGTTGACGAGTTGGATGAATTGAACATCATGCTTGATTTCATTCGGCAGAATGCAGCCAGTTTAAAATCAGAGGATTTACATAATATTCTTTATCTCGTAAGAAAGGCAAATGATTACATATTCAAAATATACACAGAAAATACCGATTGGGAACTTCTAGACAGTGGCGATTCAAAATAATATTTATGAAACCAGATGCTTGTTAAGGTGTCTGGTTTTTCTATGTTCTAATAAAACAGAATATGTCTTTTTCTTTACGGATGATAGTGGTAATTTAAAGATAACCAATTTGGATCGTTTAGTTTTCACCAAAAATGGTGAATTTACGATTTGAATTGAGTTATTTTTTTTATTTTTTGTTACACTTTCTTTGAAAGGAGGTGAACCAAATGAAAAAGAAATTACAGAAGGTGATAGGTGTTTTAAGTATAATGAAAGACTTTAATATGAAGCCAAATTTTAGTGAACTAGAGCCCTTAAGGTTCTGGTAAAACAACCATTAAAAGCAATAATTATAGGCAGTAATAAATACTAACTAAAATTCGTATAACATGATTTTGTAAATTTTACTAAAATTTTAATATTTTAAGTAAATAAAATGATATATAATATACTAAAGGACAAATCGGAATTTATGGAGAAGACAATGATGAATAAAAAGACACAAAAAAAAGGCTTAAAAATTCAGTATAATACAAAAAAAAGTGTGATATATCTGATCATCGC